>Ga0209192_10000065_pt1 | contig 137358 bp, 128 predicted proteins | sample ArcticOcean_MG_C_11_FD_187433 | JGI IMG/M metagenome (GOLD analysis project Ga0209192, IMG submission 187433) | Marine microbial communities from western Arctic Ocean - ArcticOcean_MG_CB2_154 (SPAdes) (version 2) | ecosystem: Environmental > Aquatic > Marine > Oceanic | place: Arctic Ocean... | reverse complement strand
AGGGTTTGATGGGTATTAAGATTAGGCTGCTTTACCGGGGTTGAGGCCTTTTTTCAGCCAATAAAAAGCGGAGGACTTTACAGTCCTCCGCTTCGTATAAGGAGAGGCACCCGAAGAGGGGGGGGGAGAGGAGTTCCGGGTGTCTCTCTAAAAATCGGTGCTTGTTAACACCGAGAAGAGTATGTTACCTAAAGTATCAGTGGATGCAACTCAACATAGTGCAATATGGCGCAACATAGTGTTGCGTTTTTGCACCCGTATGGCAATATGCGCACCGCTGAAGCACGCTGGGGTTCAGGATTCGTTGATTGCTCTACATCGAGCTATTGTTTGGCGTAAACCTCGGCAACCCGCATGTGTTTCGCCGGATTTTTTTTGTATTGCAGTTGTGCGGTAAAGCTGTCTTTTTAAATGAGGTGTTTTCGTGGATTGGGATGACTATAAGTATTTTACCGCCCTTTCTTCCACGCTTTCTGTGCGTGCGGCGGCGAGTTCCCTTGGCGTCAATGCTTCTACTGTAAGCCGTAGATTAGAATTATTTGAACGTCGGCTTGGCGTAACTCTGTTCACCCGCTCTGCAAAAGGTTTAGTGATTACCCCCGAGGGGGCTGAGGTTGTTGCGCGAGTTGAGTCTGTGGCTAAAGATCTTGGCGATATAGAAGGCCATCTTATTGGCAGAGACAAAAAATTATCCGGCACAGTACGAGTCATCATTCCGGAAGTGCTGGCATTAAGTTTGTTGATTCAAGAACTGCCGCGGTTTCAGAACAGCTATCCAGATATTGAGCTGCATATTTTGCCTAGCCATCAGGGTCTGGATGTAAGTCGGCGAGAGGCGGACATCACCATGCAGGTGACGAACAATCCTACCGAATCTTTAGTCGGCAGAATTTTGGCGCCTACCGCCGTGGCTCCCTATGCGACAAAGTCGTTGATCGCTAGACTGGAAAAAAATAATGGGGACCTGGATCACAGTAAGCTGCCTTGGGTAGACTGGGTGGGAGACAGCGAAATATCTCAAACCTGTAGAGGCCTGTTAAAAACTCACGTGCCTGATATGCCTGTGAGTATTAGCACTCACAGTTTGCTTTTACACCTTGAAGCCGCACGAAAGGGTCTTGGCTTAGCATTTTTGCCCTGCATTTTGGCCGAATCTGATAAATCTCTACATCGGATAGAAGCGATACAACCGGTATTTGGGCCGCCTATGTGGATGTTGGTGCACCCAGATTTGCGTCATACTCTGAGAATTACGGTTTTTATTGAATTTGTTCGAGATGTTTTCTCACGACGTCGCCATGAACTACTTGTTTCTGGGATGCCGAATCTTAGCGAAAATTAATACTTTTCAATTCGAAACGCCTTTACCAACGCCCAAATACAGGACCCTAAATGTCATCTGATTCCGCCGCGCTGTCTGCCACTTCCCAAAATTTTTTCTCCCAACGTCTTCGACTGCATTATGTTGAATGGGGGTCGCGGCACAACCCAACGATAGTTATGGTCCACGGTATTCAAGACCATTGTCGTACTTGGGACGATATGGTGGAGCGCATTGGCGATTATGCGGAGGATTATCATATCGTGGCGCCAGATCTTCGTGGCCACGGTGACTCTGAGTGGGTAAAGGGCTCTGGGTACCAGTACCTTGATTACGTTTACGATCTGTACCAACTGATAGATCAGAACGATTTTGGCCCCGTTGTATTGGTAGGGCACAGTCTAGGTGGTGCAATTGTGTCGTTATTTGCCGGTGTTTATCCGGAGCTGGTAGCCAAGCTGATTGTTATTGAAGGTATTGGTCTTTGGTCTCTTAGCAAGCCTCCCCGAACCACGGTGGAAAAAATCCGTGAATGGTCTGATGCAACTCGTGCCTTGGCGGGCCGCGCACCTAAGCGTTATGAAAGTCTCGAGCAAGCTTACCAGCGTATGCAACAGGCAAACCCCCAGCTGTCTAAAGACAAAGCCTTTCACCTCACCCTACATGGCGCCATTCAACAGGAAGATGGCCGATTTAGTTGGAAGTATGACAACTACACCTACAACTTCAGTGCCATGGGATTGTCGAATGAGGAGACCATTTCTCTTTGGCAAAACATCAGTTGCCCAGTGCTGTTGATTAACGCAGCTGAAGGCCTGGAATGGCGTACAGGGCAAGATGGCACGTTAGCGCACTTTGCCAATGTACAGCTTCTGGATGTCCGCGATGCAGGGCATTGGACTTATCATGATCAACCCGAGGTGGTTGCAACGATGATGGGCGAGTTTATAGATGCTACTAAGTAGCTGGTGCGTCAGCTGATACGGTGTTTGTGCTCGATAAATTTATCGAGGCGTTAGCCCTATGCTTTTTTGCAGGCTTGGCTGCAGATCTTACTTGAGGTTGTGCGAGGGGTTCTGCTAGAAGTTAGTCGATACTTTGGATCGGTGGTTATTCGGCTACCCTCGCCCAGGGTGTATCTTGTGCAAGGAACGCCCACTCTAGGCCCGGGTACCTTGCTTGGATCGCAAAAATTCCAGAACCTCCTGTCGGTTGCCCCGAAAAACTATCCGATCGGTTTTCTTACTCAGCTGAAAATCGTACATTGGATCGTAATATTCGGTGAGCAAATAGCTTATCCAGCTTGCATGGCTGCCTTGTCCCATAAAGGCAGCGTTTAGGCGCTGCTCCATTTCACTCAAGCGTAGCCCGCCTAGGCGGCGCTTAATACGTTGCAGTGCTGCTAGGTAGTTTTCCTGTATCTGCTCAGGAGGGACGCCCATTGCCTGGGCCTCTAACAATGCATCGGTAACATACTCTTTCTCAATGTGGGCGACGCGTTCAGCCAGGCTGACCTCCACCAAGGCGATATCCGCAGTCTGCATGTGCTCGCTCCATACCTGAGGCAAGCCGACGCTGCCAATGGTTCGGCTTTCGTCCTCTACCACTAGATCGGAAAATTTATGATTAAGATAATCAATGGCTAAGCTATTTTCGAAGGTAACTGGGGTGGGTTGAGGCGTTAGGCGACGACCAAAAGCTGAGCCACGATGGTTTGCTCGGCCTTCTAAATCAATACTATTCGCAAGCCCATGGATGATGACGGTTTTTGCTGAGCCAGTGCGGCCACTAAGTAGCCACCAATTTTTTTTCGGGCTATCTAAAACATCAATACAGACTTGTCGTAGGGCCTTGAATCCGCCGGCAACTTTTTTCTGGGTCGCTCCAGCGTCCTGCAACCAGGTTTGAGCAAGGGTAGACCTCTGACCGCCGCGCCAGCACATGATCTGAGTACTTGGTTGATCCTTGCAGACTTCCAGCCAGCGCGCTATGCGCTCGTCCTTAATCGAGCCGCTGACCAATTTATGCCCAAGGCGGACTGCTGCTTCGTTACCCTGTTGTTTATAAACGATACCAACCCTGTGCCTTTCTTCGTCGCTTAGAATTGGTAGATTAATACTGTTAGGGATATGGCCCTGCTTGAATTCGATAGGTGCACGAACATCGATTAGCGGTGTTTGGTTGCGCACCAAATCTAGGTTTTCTGCGTCAGACATTAAGGCGTCTGTTCGATGATTGCTTGGCCGGCCATAAATTTAACAAGGTGATCGTTGAGTATTTTGATGATGTCCTTGCGATTTTGCGCTGATGCGGACGCTATGGCCTGTTTTTGCAACACAACGGCTTTGGAGAAATTTCCGTTAGCTGCATAGGTATTCGCCCAAGTATCAAGATATTCGGGGTGAGTGCTGGCCTGAGGGTTTTTTGCCATCAGTGCATCCATGATTTTTTGCGCATAGCGACTGCGTTGTAAAGGTTTGTTCTGAGTTGCTGTGAGTGTCCAAGCTACTTCGTTAATCACATCAGCAGCTTCGTGATGGCTGGCTTGAGCAACACGAACGGCCTTTTTGTACCACGAAACTGCCTGTCTACTAGATTTTTTTGAGCCTATTCCCAGAGCATTTAGATTTCCTAAGGCTACCATTGCTTGGGCATTATCTTGTTCTGCCAGTTCAGTGAGCAGGGGCAGCAATTGCGCATGGGGCTGTAAATCATTGTAGGTGATTAGAAACCGAGCATAGCTAAGGACAGCTGTCGGGTTCTTGAGCTGGGCCGCCGCCGCGAAGTACTCGTTGGCTTTTACGTCGTCTCGTTCTAGTAATTTGCCAGACGCGTTTTGGTAGGCTAGAAAGAGATAAGCTTTTGCGTTACCTAGCGCCCCCGCACGTTCCATAAGCACAATACCTTGGTTTGTATCGCGTTTTAACGGTGGCTCGTTGGATGTGCTCTCAATATACAGACGTCCTAAGGTGTACATGGATTCAACAGAACCTAGGGCTATTGCTTGCTGATGATTTTTAATCGAGAGGAGGGTGAACTCCTCTGGGGTAGCCTTGGGAGCATCTAATGGTTCGGTAAGGTTGTTATCCTTTTTCGCGCGTTCAGCAACGTCCGCGAGATAACCGTAGATTCTTGCTAATAGGGTATGTCCAAGCATGTTGCCGTTGCGTGCCGCAAGCTCAAGCCAGCCAGTAGCAGAATTATAACGTCGCTGCTTAGCCAAATACGTACCAATGGATGCTTGGGCTGCCGAGTCTTCTTCATTGGCGAAAAGTCGAAGCACCGGCCAAGGGCTACCTGCGTCGGAGGGCGAGTTCAGTTGGCTTAGTGGTTCAAGCAGGTCTGACAAGTCAAATACATTGTTTTCTAGTGGGTTGTTCGGATTAGCTCTAGATAAAGTTAACAACCCTAATGGGCGCGTTTGAGTGGTTTGGTAAATTTCACCCACAACCTCTTTGTTTTGCAGCAATGCAAAGACAGTTGCGTCATTTTTGCTGGTTATTTTGTACGGTCGTTGTTGGCTGCCATCACCAGATTGCAATAGCCTAGCGTAAAGATGATTTAGCTTTTCTCCGTGTAAGACCACCCCTGTATCGGTTTCAACATGTTGGTAGAATTTTGTTAGCACGTAGTGCCCGGTAAGGCTGTCTGGGCGCAATTCGATTATGGCTGTACCAATCGCTCCCAGTTTTAATGGCTGGTCATTTAGCAGTTGCAGAGCTTGGCGTTCGAAAGCCAAAACATTGGAAAGTTTGTCCGCTAAATTTGCGTCGTTGAGAAACGCACGCCGCTCTTGGAGTGCGGCTTTTATGTCGGCATTTGAGCTCGAGGTTACGACTGGGAAGCCTGATAAAGCCGCCGGATTTGACCGCATCGGTGCAGTGTTCTGGCAACCCATAATGACAAGGGCGAGGGCAGGTATTAAATATTTCAACATGGGGTGGTTATAGCATTGTCTTGGCGATGAAGGAACAAAATCAGCGATGGATAGAGTGTATACCAAGAAAGCTTGCAGATTTCCGCGTGAAACCATTTTTTCGCAATTTAGACAATTGATGATAGTTCGTTATGCGAGTTGAGAGTTTCGGATCTCTCAGGCTACACTAAGCGCACTATTGTTTATAAGCGAGAAATCACTCATGGCATTTGGCGCAAAATTAGAACTCCCTAGCCCAGATTTGGCTCTTCCAGGCAGAGACGCAACTATGCCTGTTCCTGATGGACACTTTGTTCACGGTGAATCGTTGGTCGGCCCATTTCCCGAGCACTTCAAACAGGTTCAATTCGCGATGGGTTGTTTTTGGGGCGCCGAGCGGCGCATGTGGCAAATGCCGGGTGTATTTACTACCGCAGCTGGCTATTCGGGTGGATATACGCCAAACCCATCCTACGAAGAAGTATGTAGCGGCGGCACAGGTCACACTGAGGCGGTACTTGTTGTATATGACGAAAACAAAGTGGCGTTTCATCAGCTGTTGAAATTATTCTGGGAAAGTCATAACCCCACGGAAGGTATGCGTCAGGGCAATGACACGGGTACGCAATACCGATCTGCTATATACACCTACGACGATGAGCAATTGGAAATAGCCCTGGATAGCAAAGCACTGTTCCAACAAGCACTTATATCTGTGGGTTATGGTGAGATTACGACGGAGGTTAGCGCAGCTGAAGAGTTTTACTATGCCGAGCACTATCACCAGCAGTATCTAGCAAAGGTTCCCAATGGATACTGTGGTTTAGCAGGAACCGGCGTCAGTTGTGATATAGCGCCAATTGCCACGATAGGCGTCTAGGGCGAAAAAATGTACTGGTAGAGGTTGCGGTGGGAACTAACCCACCGTGGTCTTGACCTTGCCGCAGCGCGTGCAGAATTTTGCACTCACTAGCCGACCTTGCTTCACATCAAATTGCTTTTTTGCATCATCTTGCCATTTATGAAAACCACTTGAGCAGAGGGTCTTACCCTTGGCTTTATCTTGGACTTTGGCTTTGCGGAATTTGTTGATGTTGGTGGGCTGGGTCATCGGCTTAGCTTACTTGAAGTCAAAATCAGAAGAAATTTCAGTTTGGCATCTTTTTGCAAATGGTTGCCGTCCTAGGGTTGGTTCTACTCATTACTCCGAACATACTAGCGTCTCTTGCTAGAGGAAATTTGGAGGCATTATGTCAGCTCCGTCAGAGAGAACTCGGATTCGCCGAAATGCATTTAGGGCGGAATACGACCAACAGACTATTCTTGAGATTTTGCAATCTCACAGTCTGTGTACTGTAGCTTATGTGGCCCAAGATGAGGTCGTGCCGAGAATTATTCCTCAGCTGTATTTCGTCAAAGACAATTTCTTCTTTTTGCATGGTAATCGCCAGAGCGCACTTTTGAAGCATTTGATCGGTGGTGGCGAGGTGGCGGTTTCGGTTTTGCTCGTCGATGGCATTGTGGTAGCGCGTAGTGGTTTTCACTGCTCGATGAATTATCGCTCGGTGAGTCTTTTCGGTGCTGGACAGGTGGTTGAAGGTGAGGCGAAGGCTGAGGCTTTGGATCTATTTGTTGAGACATTAATACCCGGTCATAATGAGCATGCAAGACCGCCAACTTCGGCTGAAACGGCTGCAACCTCGGTGGTGTGTATTCCTCTTGGTGAGATGTCGGCAAAAATTCGGGCCGGTGACCCAGATGACCCTACAGAAGATTTGGCGCGAGACACTTGGGCAGGTACCATTCCCGGCGGTTATTTAATGGGTGCACCTGTGTCCAGTAATGACCTTAAAGAGAGTATTTCGATGCCCGATTATATTAACAATGTGAAATTCGGCGGTTAGGTACAGTTACTCTGCCAATTTATTACATAAGGCCTTTATCTGTGTTTGGAAGAATTTTGTTTGTTGTTTTATCCGAGAGTGAATTTTGACTCGGCTTGGGGTTGGTGTGGATTTTGGTACCAGTAATTCGGCTGCGGCAATTTTCGATGGTGAGAGCGTGCGCCTTGTGCAACTAGAGGCCCATGACTCGATAGTGCCGTCAGCAACCTACATTGACCGTACTTTAACGGCAAAAACGGGTCAGCTAGCCGTGGAACAGTACATTGCAGATAACACGGGGAGAACAGTAGAGCTGATTCCTGAGGTAGTTGGTGAAACCAGCCAGTTTGTCGAAGATGGCGGCGGTGACGAAATTTCCGAAGTACAAACGGCTACGCAAAAAATTTACGGTGCGCCGGTAACTGACAGCAGTCTGCAAGGTCGGCTTTTTCGCGGCACCAAGCGCTTATTAGGCGATGAGGAAGTGCGCCGCTTAATGGTGTTTGATCATCCGTTTAGGCTGGTTGCGCTGATTACACCGCTGCTGTTGCGGATTCGCAAGTCCATTGAGGCCGACATAGGCAGTTTTGCCAATGCCCACTTGGGTCATCCTGTGAACTTTGAGGGCCGGGACAAGTTTTCTAATCAGCTGGCCATGAGTCGTCTTGGTGAAGCTTTTGGCTATGCCGGTGTCTCTCAGCGTAGTTTTTATCCTGAGCCGATAGCGGCCAGCGTGAGCTTTTTGCATGCGAACCCTGATGCACAGGGCGAAACGGTGTTGTCTTTAGACTTTGGCGGAGGCACCTTAGATTTTTGCCTGTTGCGTCGTCGAGGCCAAGATTTCGACGTTATCGCTACCCACGGTATTGGTTTAGGTGGGGATCATTTAGATCAAATTTTGTTCCGCCAATTGCTTTTCCCGCACTTAGGTAAGGGCGAGATGTGGAGGCGTAGAGGGTACGATCGTGACATCGAAACACGTTTTCCCTTTGAAGAGTTTGAGGACCTTCTAGTAAACTGGGCGGTGACCTACACGCTGAATCAAAATAAATACACCACGCCAGTGATGGAGAGAATTGCTGCTGGTGGAGCCAATACGATCAAATTCGAACGCCTGCGAGATATTATTAAGCACAACTTAAGCTATCTGCTGTTTACCCGTATTCGTACACTCAAGGCAGATTTGTCGCGCTTCGAAGTAGCACGGTTAGATGTGCCGGAGATTGATTTGGAGATCGAACTGTCTCGCCGCGAATTTGAAGACATGATCAGTGAACCGCTGCAGCGGGTGGCCGAGGCATTGGACGTTACCGTTGCCAAAGCCGGTCTGCGCAACGATCAGGTAGACATCGTGCTGCGCACGGGCGGGTCCAGCTTAATTCCTGCGGTCCGCAATTTGTTAGAAGATCGCTTTCCTGGTCGTGTGGTCGAACACGATCCGTTTACCAGCGTGGCGGCTGGTCTAGCCATTGCTAATTATCGGGGCCTGAGCTTTACGCCATAAACGGCATCACAAACCAGAGCATAAATCCTAACGGGCAGGCCGCGGTTTTAACATCTGCGGCTTTGCGCATTTAACGTAGCGCTGCGCGCTAGGCATCAGTTTTCTGTTAACAGGATTTAACTATGCGCTTACGCCAAGACGGACATCCATTTATTGAGGTTATTCAGACCTACTATCAAGGCTGTAATAGCCAAGATTTCGCCTTAATGATGTCTACGTTCACGCCAGATATTGTTCATTACTTTGTAGATCATAGCGCTGTTGTTGGGGCTGAAGCCCTGGCGAATTACTGGTGTAAGGTTGCACCTAAAACCCAAGCCAATTGGGAGCTGGACCATGCCGTGGTACAAGAATCTGAAGCAGTGATTGAGTGGAGTATGCGTTGGGTGCCCGCGCAAACGGGTGCAGTGGAAATTTTGCGTGGCTCTGAGTGGTATGTGTTTGAGGGCCAGCGCATCAGCGAAATTCGCTCGTATCACTGCAACTATTATCTCAATGCGGTGGAGAACCGCGAACTACATGGCTTTGATTATACCGGTCGAGGCTACCGAAAGTCTTAAGAAGGTAAATCTTAGACCGTTAGTCCGGGGCTGCGTCTTCTACTTCAATAGGCGGCTGCCATTGGGCGTCTAAAGTAGAGAAAAATGACTTCAGCATTCTGTAGGTCAAACCCCAAACAAAGTGTCCCCGCTCCAGCCTGTAGCCATTGCAAATAGTCGGCCTGTTGCCTATCGGATAAGTGTGGGTGTCGTGCAATGAGTTGGCTAATAGCTGGTCCATGGGCGCCCAGACTACTTCTGCTACTTCGTAGTTGGGGTTAAAGATTGGGTCGCCTTCAATCAAAAATACGTGGGGTGCAATAAGCATATTGAGTATGCGGCCTCTTGGCTGTGCGCGTTCGTGATCCATCGCACCTAAATACTCTGCATCACTTAGGTCTAAGCCGATTTCTTCTTGGGTTTCGCGAATGGCAGCGCCTTTTAAGCCGTCGTCGTCGTCTTCTAAATGCCCGCCGGGAAATGCCATTTGCCCAGACCAAGGGTCACCCTCTTTGTCTGCGCGCTTAATGAACAATACATCGCACAAAGTGTCCGTGGGACGTAGGATAATTGCTACTGCCGCTTGTCGAGTGGTCGCCTGTGGTTCTACAAAACTTGGCTCGAATGCTTCCAAGTTTTTTCTGAATTTTTGAAGATTAAACACGCCTGATAGCCAAACCGAAAGATGTCATCATACATAACTGTGGGGGCAGGGTGCGACTTACCCTGAGGACGTTACATTTATTGGCTTCTAGTGGGTTTGCTAGTGGGTTTGCTAGTGGGTTTGCTAGTGGGTTTGCTAGTGGGTTTGATAGTGGGTTTGATAGTGGTCTTGGTTTAGGTGGGTACAAACAAATGAATGATCTGGTAAATGATGAATCTAAAGGCAGCAGTGCAGAGCAGAGCAAGCGTGAGGCAATTCTTGCCAGTGGTTCCAATCAATGTTTTGTCTGCGGCCCGACTAACCCGATTGGTTTGGGTGTGCAGTTTCGTATGGACGGCGATGTATGCCGGGCTGAGTTCACCCCAGGCCCCGAGCATATGGGCTACGACAATGTCACTCACGGAGGCATTGTCTTCAGTCTGTTAGATGATGTGATGGCTAACTGGGTATGGCTGCAGGGTGACAGATGCTTTACCGCGAAGGCGGATATTCGCTATAGAGCAGAGTTGCCAGTAGGCACGCCCATTCGTCTTGAAGGCACATGTGTTAAACGCAAAGGTCGGTTAGCTCAGATGGAAGGTAAGTTGATTCGTGTATCTGATGACTTTGTTGTTGCGCAAACCACCGCGAGTTTTATGATGGCCGCTAGCTAGAGAGCTGGGGCCATTGAGTCGGTGGCGGGCATTCGGCCACTCAAATAAAGAAGATGGTTTAAGTGGTTGCCGAAACCTTCAATTAGGGCTAGCTTCGCCGAGGTTTTTAACAATAAGGGAGTTTAGATATGGCGTATGTAACCGCTATTGTGATGTTGGCCTTAATCCAATATTTTTATTTTAGTCTTGAAGTTGGACGTGCGCGGGGCCGATTTGGCGTTGCAGCGCCAGCTACCACGGGTAACGAAGAATTTGAACGATACTTTCGCGTTCAGCAAAATACGCTGGAGCAGTTGGTTATGTTTATTCCCGCGATATACGCCACAGCGTATTTTGGTAATCCATTATATGCAGCGGCAGCAGGTGTGGTGTTTTTGATCGGCAGAATGTTGTTTTTCAGATCTTATGTGAAAGATCCAGCCAGCCGTACTGTTGGCTTTCTGCTGACTATAGTGCCAAGCCTAGGTATGATTTTAGCGGCGCTAATACTCTCATGTATGACCTTTTTAGGCTGATAGCCGCAAGCGATCGTACTGTTCTTGTTATAGTTCGTACAGACAGTTCGCACAAACAGTTCGTACACAAAGGTCGCACAGAAAGGTCGCACAGAAAGGTCGCACAGAAAGGTCGCACAGAAAGTTATGAATGATAGTAAGGCAGGTCGTCTGCCTTACTATTTTTTGTTCTCGCGTTCCTGTTTTCAAATGCGGTTTTTCCACAGCAGTCAGATCGCGCAACAAAATCACCACTCACCACTCACCACTCACCACTCACCACTCACCACTCACCACTCACCACTCACCACTCACCGATTACCGATCACCAAATACCAATCACCTACGCCGAGTATTGGCGTCCCAGCCATTCTAGAATCACCCGGTTTGTGTCCTCAGGTTTTTCTTGTTGTATCCAATGTCCGCATGGGAAGCTGGCTACTTCCAAATTACTCACATGTTGTTCTAAGTTCGGAGATTTCGGCACCATGTCGTAGTCGCCATAAATTACCAGGGTGGGTTGATGAATGTGCTGCTCATAAGCGCCAATAATTTCCCAGTTGCGAGTGAAGTTTCTATACCAGTTAATACCGCCAGTGAACCCCGAGTGTGCAAAGGCGTCTAAGAACACCTGCATTTCTTCATCACTCATAATTGGGTCACCCGGCGCGCCATCTGCAAGCTTGGGGTCGGTGGCCATATTAATCATGTTCATACCTGGCCCTAATGCCACCTTTGGGTAAAGCCATTGGTTGGTGCGGTACATGTTGTTTAAGAACTGTTTGGCATTCTTGGCAAATATCTCGTCCGCCACACCGTACTGGCGGTTGAAATGGACCATGTAAAAATCTGGGCCCAATTTTTCTTCCCAAAAACTGACCCATTCGGTTGGCCCGCGTTCCATAAACGGCACACTGAGGTTGATCACATGGGACACTCTTTCGCGGTGAATCATGGCCATATTCCAGACAATGATTGCGCCCCAGTCATGACCAATAAAACAGGCGTCTTTGTAGCCAAAATGGTCCAGCAGGGCGGCAAGATCGCCGGTCATTTTATTAATGTCGTAGTCAACAATTTCGCTGGGCTTGGTAGATTTGCCGTAACCACGCTGGTTGGGAACAATGACGTGATAGCCTGCGTCTACCAACGGCTGTATTTGGTGCCGCCAAGAGTAGGCGTGCTCTGGCCAGCCATGACAGAGCACCAACGGCTTGCCTGCGCCTGCGGTAAATACCTCTAGCTCGACGCCGTTTACTTCAATCATTTGGGCTTGTGGAAAATCCATGCCTGCACTCCAAAAAAATAAAAAGAAAAGTTTAGGTTAGCGGTATTTAGCGGCTTGGTCATTAGGGCAGCCTGTTTTAATTTGCTATTGCTTAGACTGCAGAACTTGCCAATCTCTGGCTGTTTGTGTTTTTGTCGTCTAAAGATTCAGCTGCATGATTTCGCAAGGCGGTCTCGCAAGGCGGGGATCTTTTTTTATCAATGCAACTTGCTTTAGAGGAGCGAACAATGGGCGACATTAATCAAAAGAAGCTAGAGGGCTTTGTTAAGCAAACTGGCGGTATGGTGGCAGCAGGTTTTAATTGCGCCATTTCAGTTTTGGGTGATCGGCTAGGTTTGTTTAAAGGGTTGTGGGAACACGGTCCGTGTACCAGTGAGCAACTCGCTCAAGCGCTGAGTTTGCATGAGCGTTGGGTGCGGGAGTGGCTTTACCATCAAACCTGTATTGGCCAAGTCGAGTTTAGTGATGAGGCCGGTGTGTTCTCTCTTTCGCCTGAAGCCCATGCGGTGTTGGTAGATCAAAGCCACCCGGCTTTTTTGATGGGCGGTTACGATTCGGCACTTGCGGTGTTCCCGGCTGTGGAGAAGCTAGAGCAGTCTTTTCGTACCGGCATTGGTATGAGTTATGACGATCACGGGCCTAATTGTGCTTGCGGCATTGAGCGCATGGGCGCGTTCACTAACCAGTATCAGTTGGTACCTGAGCTGTTACCTCTTGTGCCGGGTATGACCGAGCGCCTTACTGCCGGCGGGGTGGTGGCGGACGTGGGTTGTGGGGGGGCAATATCCACCATAGCAATGGCCCAAGCCTTTCCAAATTCGCAGTTTATAGGCTATGACACGTCTGAAAATGCCTTGGATCGTGCTCGGGCAAATGTCGCTGAAGCCAGGCTGACTAATATTCGCTTGGTTAATCCTTTTGCGGAGGCGATGCCTTCAGCAGATACATTTGATTTGGTCACTACCTTTGATGTTATTCACGACACCCCTTATCCAGATGCTTTGATAGCAGATATTCATGGGTGTCTTAAGCAGGATGGGTACTGGCTGTGTGAAGATATTCGAGGCTTCGAATCTTTTCAGGAAAATCTACGTAATCATCCAATCGCAGGGCTGCTTTATGGGTTTTCTGTGATGGTCTGCATGAACTCTGGCATGTCCACAGCCGACGGTGCAGGGCTAGGTACTCTTGGGTTTACTCATGATTTGGCTAAGGAGATGACCGCGGCGGCTGGGTTTACTGGATTTTCTCAACTGCCTTTTGAGAATACGATGAACAACTATTACCTACTTTCTAAGTAGAACCGTTGTCTGCGTAAATTTATCGTGGATAGATAAAGCGAAAACGTCAACGTCGACTAAAGGGCCCTGGCCGCCTGGCTTGGGTCTAAGCTTTTTTCGGATGTAATTTTTTGCGGTAACACTGAGCTGGTTTTTACTCAATAAGTTTAGTGTGTCTAGTGACGCGAAATACTTGAATATGGCGTTAAAAACCTAGAGTCTGCTCGCACCTTATTGATTAGAGCGAATTATGAGCGACGGCGAACATCGCGGACCCAAGGGCTTGGGTTTTGACACCTTGTCACTCCATGCCGGCCAAGTGCCAGATCCAACCACTGGTGCCCGAGCGACACCAATTTACCAATCGGCGGCCTTCGTTTTTCCAGATTCTGATGTGGCTGTGGGCTTGTTCAATCTTGAGCGCGCAGGTCACGTTTATTCTCGTTTATCTAATCCGACTAATGCGGTTTTAGAGGAACGCATGGCGGCGCTGGATCATGGCGTAGGGTCAATTGTTACGGCCAGTGGTCAGGCAGCCATACACTTAGCTATTTCCACGTTACTCAGCGCCGGTGATCACATTGTTGCGTCGAGATCTTTGTATGGTGGTACCCATAACCTATTTCAGTACACGCTCTCACGTTTTGGTATTTCTACAACCTTTGTTGATCCGCGTGATTTTGATGCGTTCACACAAGCGATTCAGCCTAATACCAAGGTGATATTCGGCGAAGTGTTGGGCAACCCTGGCCTGGAAGTATTGGATATTCCCCAGCTTTCTAAGTTGGCCCATGACCACGGTTTGCCGTTGATGATTGATGCGACTTTTGTAACCCCTTATCTGTGCCGTCCCATTGATCTGGGTGCAGATATTGTTGTGCATTCTGCAACCAAGTTTCTCAGCGGCCACGGCGTTGTTGTCGGTGGTGTAGTAGTTGATGGTGGTACCTTTGATTGGCGCGGTAAGGACAAGTTTCCAACGCTGAGTCAGCCTTATGAAGGGTTCCACGATTTAGTCTTTGCCGAAGAGTTTGGTCCACTGGCCTTTATCACTCGTGCGCGCAGAGAAGGCATCCGGGATTTTGGTGCATGTATGGCGCCTATGACCGCATTCCAAATCTTACAGGGTTTAGAAACCTTGCCACTGCGTATGCAGCGCCATGTGGCCAACGCCCTTGAAGTGGCCCAGTACCTTGAAGCTCACGATATGGTTGAGTCTGTGAGCTATCCCGGTTTGGAAAGTCACCCTGACTACGCGTTAGCTCAAACCATGTTGCCTAAAGGCGCGGGTGCAGTGTTTAGTTTTGAATTAAAGGGCGGTCGCGCTGCGGGTCGCACGTTCATTGAAGGTCTAGATATATTTTCTCATCTAGCCAATGTGGGTGATGCGAAGTCCTTGGTTATTCATCCGGCGAGTACGACTCACCATAGAATGGATGAAGCAAGTTTGCTGGCTTCAGGTATTGGGCCGGGTTTAGTACGCCTTAGTATTGGCCTAGAGGACCCTGTAGATCTAATTGCTGACTTGAAGAAGGGTTTGCGCGGCGTGGAAAAATCTTTGAGGAAGCCATCATGATTTTTCAGTTGAATGGTGAACAAGTTTATTACGGCACCGGCAGTGGCCACTGGAAAAAAGACGCCAAAAGCATAGTTTTTGTTCATGGCGCAGGTTTTGACCACAGCATATGGGTGATGCCTGCGCGATATTTTGCGCGACACGGATACAATGTTATCGCCCTAGATCTGCCGGGACACGGCCAAAGTAGCGGCGCGCTTTTGACCTCAATAGACAGCATGGCTGATTGGGTGGCTCAAGTAATTACTGGGGTTGCTGAGGATGCAAATGCGCAAGCAACAGTTATAGGTCACAGCATGGGGTCACTGATTGCCATGAATATGGCTGGGCGGCATAAGGCTGTTGTTGAGCAGGTTGCGTTGTTAGGTACTTCGGCACCTATGCCGGTTACAAGTTTGTTGCTAGACGCGGCGAAAGATAACCACCATGCAGCCATTGATATGACCAACACTTGGAGTCATAGCCAGAGAAGTATAATGGGCTCTAGCGACAATCCGGGTGTTTCCAATATTCATGCGGGAGAGCGATGGTTAGAGCGTGCAGGTGAGAGCGTCTTATATACGGACTTGGCTGCGTGTAATGCATTTGATGCGGCAGAATTGCCGCCAGTTGAATGCCCTGCATTAGTTATTATCGGTGGCGACGATAAAATGACTCCGAAAAAAGCGGGTATTGCTGTTGCCCAGATGTTGCCAAATGCGCAGGTTGAAAACCTTCCTGGCTGCGGGCACTCAATGCTTACTGAGCAACCCAACCAGGTACTGGACGCGCTCTCAGGGTTTATCTTGTCCTAGCTCAGTGGCTGAGCTGTTCTTTAAGCGCAGCAGTGATTGCCTTGTCTAGGGTCTGATGCTGACCGCTGAAAAAGTGGTCAGCGTTAGCTATAACCTGAGTTTTTACAGCGTAGTGCTCGGTCAGGGCAGTGATGTCGACATAGTCATCATCAGCGCCTGCGACAATAGAAATTCTTTCTTCAATTAGGCCCTCTTGTAGGCCTTGTTGTTTGCTGAACGCCATGGCCGCATTAGGTGGTGCAATGAGTATGCACCTGGGTACTGTATTTTGTTCAATGTTGGCTTTTGTTAGATGGGCGAGTTCAGGCAATGCTTGCCAAAGCATATTTGCTCCAAACGAGTAACCAATAACCCATATCTGGCTGAACAGTTCGCTTTGCGTCAGCCATTCATAGGCAGCAATAACATCACCTACCTCTGGGCTTAGTTTTGCGTCAGTACTTTTGGTTGGTATGAAATCACCCCGACCGCTAATGCCTTGACTTGCGCCCACACCTCGAAAGTTAAATTTGAGGGTGGCGATATTCTGTGCCAAACAAGCATTGCCCGTAGTTTGCAATACGGCGTCGTGCATAGAGCCGCCATACAGTGGGTGCGGGTGGCACAACAGAGCGGCTATTTTTTTAGTCTGTGCTGGATGAGTCAGCTCTGCTTCTAGTTGCCCCTCAGGGCCTGCAATAAAAATTCGTTTAGTGGTCATAGTAAGGTGCGCTGTCTAATGTATTTATGAGTTATCACGTTGAGTATCTAACAAGTAGTAAGCGAAATAAAAGAGCATGCTTTTGCTGTGGTTTAGCTTGGGTATTTTGTCTGGGTGAAATGAACCTTGGATTTCTTCACTTCACTTCGCTCAATCCGTTCATTCGGCCCTAGGAATTTGTGCTTAAATTGAAGATTAGATTAGTGGAGTAAAAGCGTGATTGATTTATATACTTGGCCTACACCTAATGGCCGCAAAGTCTCCATTGCCTTAGAGGAGTTCGGCTTAGAATATGCGGCTCATGCCGTGAATTTACAAAAAGACGAGCAGTTTGCGCCTGATTTCCTAACCATTTCTCCCAACAATAAAATTCCCGCCATTGTTGATCGGAGCAATGATCAAGCGGTCATGGAGTCTGGGGCTATCCTGATTTATTTGGCTGAAAAGTGTGATCAGTTTTGGGGTGATAACCGCTACCAAACCTTGCAGTGGTTAATGTTGCAGATGGGCGGCATTGGACCCATGTTGGGTCAGGTGCATTTCTTTAAGAAATATAATTCAGGTAAGTCGGTATATGCCGAGGAGCGTTTTTATAAGGAGGCTCAGCGCCTATACGGTGTATTAGACCAACGACTGGGCGAGGCGGAGTATTTGGCCGGTGAATATTCAATTGCTGACATGGCCACTTGGCCTTGGATTTCGCGATTCGAGTGGCAGCAAATCTCGCTAAAGGAATACCCAAATGTAAAACGTTGGTACGCGCAGATAGCAAACAGACCTGCGGTGCAAAAAGGCTACGATGTGCCGATGTTTGTGAACGCAATTCCCCGAGCCGACTAGTCGGCGTTAGCTCAGTTTGCTGGCGAGCTGTTGGATCAGTGTATCGGCGGCTTCTTGGCTATAGGGCTGGGCTTCACCTACGCCCCACACAGGGGCAGGCCACGCTGCGTCATTGGTCTGCCGGGCGATGATATGAATGTGTAGCTGAGGCACCATATTGCCTAGTGCGCCAACATTCATTTTGTGCGCTTGAGTCACGCTTTCCAATACTTCTGAAACTTGGACTATCTCTTGTGTTACGGCTTGGTATTGCAATGCCGATAAATTGTGCAGGTCACGCATGTCGCTCACCTGAGGCACCAAAATCAGCCAAGGGTACCGCGCATCGTTCATCAGCAATAGCTGACTCGCCTCAAGGGTAAGTACTTTCAACGTGTCTGCTGCAAGCTTGCTATGGAGTATGAAGTTGCTCATAAATTTGCTTCTTTTAATCGCCTCTTTAAAAGGGCTGGGTGCCGGCTATTGTGGTGCGGTGCATGACTCGTCGATAACCATTGTAGCCACCTTGAGCGCAATGCATAACGGATCTGTTATCCCACATGGTGAGCATATCTTCCGCCCAAGTGTGCACATAAATAAATTCTGGTTTAAGCATATGCGCGAAGAGTTTTGCCAATAAATCGTCGCTGTCTTTCTCAGCCAGTTCGTTCACTTTCAAGGTATAGACTGGGTTAATCCAAAGACCTTTACGCCCCGAGTCTGAGTGGGTTCTAACTAACGGGTGTTCTTGGGTGTCCCATGCTTTCTCGCTGGGCAAAATTTTCATGCCTGTACGTTCGCCACCTTTTTTATAAGCTTCATGACTATAAGATCTTCTGGCGCTGTGAGTTGTAGTCATGGCGTCTAGTTCATCACGCAGGGCAGGGTCGAGGGTTGCATAGGCGCGAATGCTGTCGGCGTAGTGGGTATCGCCACCCACGGGTGGGACTATTTTTGCGTGCAAAATTGTTGCGCTGGGAGGCGTCAGTTGAAAGGACCAGTCTGAGTGCCAGCTACCACCAAAAGGGGCTATGTCTTCGTCCGGTTCGCGCCGCACTTCCAAAATATTGTTGTGGCCTTCTATGGACTCTACATAAGGGTCATCGCCGAAGTTGCCAATTGCTAAGCTAAATTGTTCAAGTTGCGGATGATCCAGGGGTTGGTTGGGAAAGTAGATCACCTGGTACTGGTGCCAGATGTCTTTAATTTCCTTGACCAGATCATCGCTCAGGGGCGCTTGCAGTTGCACGCCTTCTATACGCGCACCGAAGTTATTGATGTGTGGGGTAACGGTTAACTTGCTCACTGAAATTTCCTTCTATTTTCTTCAAGCCATTTTTTTGCTGGCCAATGTAATCATTTGGATCTTGGGCCGTTGATCTCGGCCCGTTAGCTATTTTTCAAGTAAACAGCCAGCAGTGTGGCAATTACTAAGCCTACGCCAAAAAGTCGCATGGCGATTTGACGCGGGCTGGTGAGTGTTTGCTCGTCTGTTGCGGTTGATTTGCCATAGCGTAGTCGACGTACTGCATACGAAATGACCCATATGAGCAGTAAAATGAGACATAACGGCAATATGTATTTAATTAAGATGAGCATTAGTCACTTCTCTGTCTTTTCGTTTAGAGCCATGAGCTGAGCATAACCATCATGGTGGCGTTAAGTCCAATATGGGTCTAAGCCTTACAATATGCTCAGTATTGCAGGGCATATTTTTGTCTAAAAGGGGGTAGTGCATCCGCTCATGACTTCAAGCACAATGCGCCTTGCGGTGGGGCCTGTAGTTGTTATGATTTGGCCTCATCGAGACCTGTTGCACTTTGCTGCGGAGTCTTGGGAAAAGTTGGGTGTGAAGAGAAAATGTGCTTCAATCCACGCTTAAAAGATGGCAATACTCCAATCCATATTCAAAATTGAACGGATGGCATTTAGAATTATGAATGAACAAACAACTGCAGAACGCGACGCTCCAATATATGGATCATTCCGCGAACTATTTTCTAACGGTTTCGAATTCGACAAGCCAACTTGCGTATTTATGATTAGTACTCACATAGCGGCCTTAGTTCTGGGTGTTTGGCTTTTTGGTTATGCACCAACTGAGTGGGTATGGGCGGCAACGCTCTGGATTGTTATTCAATTCTTTCTTGGCTCAGGTTCGACTACTTTATATACCCACCGGCTTATTACCCATAAGGCTGCAAAGCACGTATCAGACCCAGTACATTGGTTTTTCTGTTTTTTCGGACAGATTTTCAGTGTTCAAGGTAGCGTGCGTCGCTGGTCGGCAAATCACTCGTTACATCACGGTGTCGATAGACACGGTAAGAAGGAACTCGACCCCTACAGTGCTACTTGGTTCGATGGTCCAATTAGAAATTTCGCTTGGTCACACACGCTCAGTCATATGTGCAACCACCCCGAGTCGGAAGAATATACCCGTTCACATAATGCCAAACGTCATTGGATCATTATGCTGCAAGATAAATGGTATGGCCTGTTAACGACGTTTTGGCTGTTTTTATTCCCCATGGCCCTGGGTTATGCGCTGGGTGGTTGGTACGGCTTTTTTGGCCTGATGGCCGGTTCAATGGTCGGCACCATAGTGGTTCAGCACAACACTTGGACCGTAAATAGTGTTACGCACATGTGGGGCAAGACGGATGGACTGAATAGCTCAGCGTCGAATAACTATGTCTGGTTAGGACCGCTGGGTGAAGGCAACCATCACGGTGATCATCACGACTATCCAAGAGATTATCGTAATGGTTTTGGTGTTTCAGGTTGGTTACTAGATCCTACGCGATATGGAATTTTGGCTTTGCGCGCGGTCAAGTTGGTTCGTGGTCTGAACAGAGCCTCGGAAAAAGAGGAAGCTGAAATTATTGCGGGTCGCGAAATTGCTCAGGTGAGTAGTATGACGTCCTTTAACCGCGAAGCGGCTGCTTTGAAAAAGCAACTCGACACTCGGGTTATGGAGCTGAAAAACGATTGGATAGAAGCATTAGCCCATTGGGAAAAACTCAAGCAAGAGTCTAAATTACTTCAGCAAGCGGCCGATCGCAGAGATGACCTTGCGAAAGAAATAGCTCAGGCTCGTGCCCATGTAAACAAGCGCAAAGAAGTATTTTTCGCCGAATTAGAGGCATTACGCACCCAAGCGATGGCTTTTTCCACCTAATATCAATGATATAGGCTGACGCAATTGTTGAGCCTCGGATGGTTTGTCGAGGCGTTCTGTGAACTTTTTCGGCAAATGCGTTCTGTGAACTAGCGCGGTGAATCCGCGCTGGATCACGATCTTTTTCTACTCCCTCAGTTCATTCTTTTCTCAATGTTTAGTCCGCCGGTTAAACCCTCGGCCTTGGCTTCGTTATCACTTTCTCACGTTTTCCCTCCAGACCCTCAGTGGTCTATGATCTGACTCGCTCAGATGAATTATTGGATACCCAAACTTTGACTCAATGGATGACCGAACACTGGCTAGCAATGGTCTTATTGCTGACTTACTCGATGTTGCTGTTGCACAACGCATATATCGGTAGCAAGGTCAGCACCGGTCTAGACGAATTTTATGTTGGCGGTCGTAAAATGGGTGGGCTTGCCATTGGTATTTCGTTTTTTGCCACCTTCGCATCCACCAATAGCTACATTGGGCACGCGGGTAAAGGGTATACCTACGGATTGGCATGGATGGCTATGCCCATTATGCTCATCCTGTTCACCTTCATTACTTGGCGTTGGATTGGGCCAAAGACTAGGCGTTTGGCGGCTAGATTTGACGCGCTGACGTTGCCCGACTTTCTCGCCAGTCGTTTTCTTCCAATACCGGGGTCTGTTGAGCCGCTTAATAACAACGCGCAGCGGCAAAAACACCCTTTGCTCATTGTTTCGGGACTCATCATTGTCTTTTGTAGCTTGCTCTACTTGGTTGCTATTTTTAAAGGCGTAGGGCACCTCTTTGAACGCTTTTTTGATGTGCCTTATGAGGTAGCAATTGGCATCGCCTTGGTCATCGTAATGCTCTACACCAGTGTGGGTGGCTTCGTTTCCGTGGTGCGTACTGATGTTATTCAGGGCGTTTTGATGATGGTAGGTGCGGTAACCATTTTCTATTTTGTCACCTCGGCCGCAGGGGGTGTGGGTGCTTTAGTCGATTTGAGTGAGATGCCCTCTAAAGATTTTCTCTTTGACCTAAACGGCGGCATCCCTTTTGTTGTGTTGTTGGGTATTGCCCTCTCAGGGTCGTTAAAACTGATAGTTGATCCCCGTCAAACTTCTAGGTTTTATGCGCTAAAAGATGAGGCATCCTTGCGTCAAGGCATGTGGGCTGCGGTGATCGGTCTGACCATTGTGCAGCTGTGTTTATACCCCGTTGGCATCTACGCGCACCTATTAATGTCCGGAGTGAGTGATACCGATTTGATTATTCCCACTTTAGTTAACGACCCTTCGGTTTTCCCTATTTGGGCTGGGGATTTTTTGTTTATCGCCATTATCGCGGCGGCAATGTCTTCTATGGACAGTGTGCTTTTGGTGGCGGCCTCGACGTTTTACAAAAACCTTATTCAGCCTTTCAATTTACCCAGTGCGCAAACATTCCCCTTGGCGTGGACGAGAGCAGCGGTTTTGTTGCTGGCACTGATGTCCGCGGGGTTTGCATTGAACCCGCCTGGTGACATTTTGGCCATTACCATTTTTTCTGGCAGTTTATACGCAGCCTGCTTTTTCCCCGCAGTAGTCTGTGGTTTGTATTGGCAAAAAGGCAGCGCTGCAGGAGTCTTGGCTTCAATGACCGCAGGGGTGACGGTATTACTAGTTTGGATAGCTTCAGGCTTGAGCAGCGTACTGCACGAGGTGTTTCCGGCGTTGGCCGTGTCTTTGGTTGTTTACTATGTTGTTGCTAGGTTGAGCCACGATACTGTAGATCTAGAGCGCATGGTGGGACTAGATTCGCCGTTGGATCACCGCAGCTAATTCAAACCAGCGCCACAAGACCTTTGCCTCTGGCACTAGTTCTATGCGGTAGGTTTTTGCTGCATTAATGTGAAGTAGCGATTGCTGTAATCAGTCGATTACGGCTTGGTAGGTTAATACCTGAAAATCCTGGCGTATATTGATGTGGGTATAGGGGCGGACCTGTGTCATCACAACGCCTATTAGCTCTTGTTCTGGATCTATCCATGACAACGTGCAGTAAGCACCGCCCCAGTAGCCTGAACCTTCAGACAAGGGTGTGGCGGCCTCGCCACGATCAACCACAACCCCGTAGCCTAAACCAAAGCCCATACCGGGTCCGGCAAGCCATAAATCTAGGTCGCCGGTATGGTTTTCTAACATCAGACTAACGGTGCTGGGTGCCAGAATTCGAGTGCCGTTCAAAATGCCACCGTTGAGCATGGTGAGTTGGAAACGCAAGTAGTCTCGAGTGGTAGACGCTAACCCCCCGGCGCCACGAAATAGTGTTTTTGGTCCTGTAATCCATCGGCTTTCTGTAGAACCTGGATCTTGTTCGACAATTTTCATGTCTGCACCGGGCGTATATTGAGCCGCTAATCTAGGCGCCTTGCTGGCATCCATATAGAAGTGCGTATCGGTCATATCCAGTGGCGCAAAAATGCGTCGCTTAAAAAATTGGTCTAAGGACATGCCAGAAATGATTTCTACTAAGTGTCCCACTACGTCGGTGGCGACGGAATACTGCCAATCTTCGCCGGGCTGATAATTCAGTGGCAAAGTGAGTAAGGTTTTAATCAGCTCTGCATTGTCTTTTTGTGGTTTGCCAGCAAACGCCGCTCTATAGGCTTGAATATCGCCTCGATAACTATTTGCTAGTCCCGCCGTATGGGTGAGCATGTCGCGAATCTGAATGGGTCTTTGTAAATCTTTTAACTCGCCAGAGTCGCCCTTAACTTTCACGTTGGCGAATTCGGGGATGAATTTGGCGACTGGGTCGCGTAATTGAAAGTGGCCTTCTTCCCAAAGCATCATTAGTGCAACAGATGTGATGGGTTTGGTCATGGAGGCAATGCGGAAAATTGCGTCTTCTTGCATGGCTTTGCCTGCTGCTACGTCCATGTCTCCTTGCACCTGAAAATGCACAAGTTTGCCCTTTCTCAATATGGCGGTAATAACGCCGGGCGTTAGACCTTGATCAATATATTTTTGCATCGCGGGAGCAATTCTTCGCAGGCGCTCACTGGACATTCCTACAGATTCGGGTTTTGCCCGTGGAATTTCCTTAGCGCTAGCGTGCATAGAAAAAATGGCTAAAGAAAGGGTACAAAGGGCAACAAGAAGGCCAACAAATAAACGAGTAATGCTTTTCATATATCTCCCCAGAAATGAATTCAGAACCAACGCTTAATATTACCTATAAATCGGGTGATCTCCGAAGGTTAAATTAGGCGGCGTAAACAGGGGTTGAATATGGGACTTTCAGAGTTCTGCAGTTGAAATTTGCAAAGTGAACGCGACGCAGTGCCGCTCATTGAAGGTTCCTGCAAAAAGTTAAAGCTGGTTTATGAAAGCTTGTAAGCGGCAAGAAATACGCTACGTACCCTATATGTTGAAAGGCTAATCCTTTGCAGATTTATTGCTCACGGAACGCGACCACCAAACAGCCATTAGCCTAAATTGCACTAAGAGTGTGGCCAGGGTTATCAACAAAATGGCTAGCGTTGCGGCGATGAAGGGGGCGTAAACCCACTCGTAGACGCCAAAAGCCAACAACATAATTATGCTGCCGATGGCAAGTTGAAAATCGCGCCAGCTTGCCGTTGTAGTGCCGGCAAAAAATTCGCCGTTATCGCCGTCCAGACGGGCCTTGCGCATGGTGCTATGAGCAATCCAGTTTATCGTTAATATCAGCACTGCCACCAAGACCATCCATGGGCCAATGAGCTGTACCGTTAACATTTGAATGATCGAAAATTGTATTAAGCCAACCGCGAAAGGCATGACAAATTCCTGCATTGTAGGCACCCAGACAAATCTCGTTACATTGGTGGCGTAGGATACCCAAACTAAAATAGTGCCCATTAGGGTGATCGAAACTTGTAGCCAAGACAGCAGCGCCTGCCAAGTTAATGCAAATAGATATGGCGTTTCGACAATGAAAGACCAAAGTAACTCCAGTGCAAAGGCCTGCATTATGCCCAGAAGTGTCAGCACTAATGCGGGAACATTATGTTTTACTCGGTTGCTAATGTCTTTCATGGCGAAAATTTTCTTGATGGTGATGGTGATGGTGATGGTGATGGTGATCGTGGTTAGGCGGGCTCTACTAAAATACCAGTTGTAGAGTTTCTATTCTCAAGGCCAGCAATGTATCGCGTTTCTATCTAATTATAGTTTAGGGCAAAAAATTATTTGGAATTTGAGCTTAGTTAACGGGTGGGGCCTGCAGAAAAGGCCCCAACACCGCGTTTTTCTTTTGGGTATTCGACTAGCTCGTGTGCGCAAACGCCATTTGATTAAGAGCTGGCTTCTTCAGTTACGCGCTTAATACTTGGGCGTTCTGCTAGGTGTTCCATTAGTCCTGCAATCTGTGGGTAGTCAGCAAGTATGTCTTTATTGAACATCTTTTTGCCAATGGTTGATGCTAGGCCAAAGGAATAGTACGTATACAAGTCGGCAATACTGAAGGTGTCGCCAGCAGCATAAGGGTTACACACCATTAGCTGTCCAACAGCCTGCATGCCTCTGTCTAAATCTTTTTCTGTACTGGCTTTGGTTTCATCACTAACAGGCGTGTTGAACAGGGCTTCAGGCAGGCAGCGTCTTGCGACTAGCTCAACGTTTAATTTGATATGGCAGGCCAGTTCTATTGCTTTGGCCGCCGCAAATGGATCGGCAGGAACGATAGAGGGCGAAGGCTGTAGGCGTTCTAGGTAGTCAACAATGGCTAAAGACTCTGAGATGTATTGGCCGTTTACACCAATTGAAGGCATTTTGCCCATAGGTGTTCTAGCAAGGTTGTCGTCTTTTTGAGTGGGTGGGGCTTTGACTTCTTCGAATTCCAAACCCTTTTCAATAAGAACAGCTTTTACCAAACCGTAGTAATTGCTCATTCGTAGTCCGTATAACTGGATCATAAGTCTCCCTTAATTTTTTTTGCAGTTAGATTTTTATGTTGTATTGAGAGTTTAACTGAGTCGGTCTTGAAATGGCACGAGGCTTAAGCGCCGTCAGGTCCAAGTTTTTCTTGAATATATGACGTGAGTTTTTGGACTTTGCAACAATTATTGCCACCACGCGCACCAAGTTGCTTATCATAGGGTTCAAGCGGTGAGAGCGCCGTTCTAACAGGAATTAAAGCTTTGCAATCCGATATAGAAAAACTTCATGACCTGATGCAAAAGCATAAGAAAATTTTGCTTATTTCCGGGGCCGGGATCAGTACCAACTCAGGTATTGGCGACTATCGCGACAAGAACGGAGATTGGAAAAGAGTTCAGCCGGTAAAACATCAAGGGTTTATGGGCAGTCATCAATGGCGGCAAAGGTATTGGGGGCGTAGTCAGCTTGGATACCCTGAGTTTTTGCGGGCACAGCCTAATGAGGGTCATCATGCTTTGGCTCGGTTGGAGCAGCAGGGTAGGATTTTTGCGCTCATCACGCAGAATGTAGATCGACTGCACCAAAAGGCCGGTCAACAAAATGTAATTGATTTGCATGGTCGTTTAGATCAAGTGATATGCACTGCTTGCGGCAAACTGGAATCTCGTGATGATATTCAGCTTTGGTTGGAAGCCCATAATCCCAGCTTACAAGCCGCGGAATTTGTGCCCGCACCAGACGGAGATGCTGATTTGGAGGCAGAGTTTTCGCAAATCCAAGTTCCCGGTTGCTCAGCTTGTGACGGTATTCTGAAACCTCACGTGGTGTTTTTTGGTGATTCGGTGCCTAAACCTATTGTCGAACAAGCCTACACTTGGGTCGAGGAGGCTGATCTGGTTTTGGTTATTGGTAGTTCGCTCATGGTCTATTCAAGTTTTCGCTTTGTGCGCAAAGCGCATGAGTTATCTATACCCATTGCCGCCATAAATAATGGCGTTACTCGGGCAGATGAATTATTTGATATGAAAATTATCGGCGATTGCTCTGATATATTGAGACAGTTGTTTTAGCAGGGTTTGACTTAGAGGGAGCCGGTTTGGTTGGGCTACAGTACCTATTCAAAAGAGCAAAAAGGAGTACCGTTGTGTGCAATTGCAGGTTTTCTCGAAGTTTTGTCAGGTCGGGGCTGGTGGAATCTTCGCTACAAGGATTGATGGGAGGTGGCAAAACTTGCAAGTCACTTGCAGGCTACAAGACTGTCAGTATTTGGGGCGGTGTAAAATGATGAAATCCGTTAACTCATACTATTTTTTGCATCATGTTTTTTGCTTGTTCTGCGCCGGCGTTAGAGCGAGGGCAAATATTAGGTCTTTCAGAGCGTTCAATTTCTCTGTGTTATTGGCCGTCTCTTTAGCTGGTGTTTTTCTAAATGTATCTGCGTTAGCAAATTCCGACGATATCGCAGGATCCGTCGCTGTGAGCGCTGAAGCCTCTACACTAAATGACGATGCAGATGCTGAATCAACGTTAGAAGGCATTCTGACTCAAGAGCCTCAAAAAGAAGACTATGTGGAGGAACGTAATTGCATCTCCACGCATCGAATTCGTAACGTCCAAGTGTTAGATGAGCATCATGTGATTTTCAATATGCGCCGGAATAAGCACTATTTGGTGCAGTTTAAGCATCGCTGCTTTGGGCTCAAACCTAACCAACCTATTAGCTACGAAGTGAATTCTTTTCAGGTCTGTAAATTTGATGCCATTCAGGGTTTAGATAATTTTGCGGGCCGTTTGCAGACCGGTCAAAGTTGTCGAATACCTGGGTTTCAAAGTATTTCTAAGGAGCAGGTGGTGGTGCTGAAAGAAAACTTAAAGAACGACAGGCAACGCGCTCGTGAAGAGCGCAAAGCCAGGCGCGAGGCCGAGCACCAGGCGCGTAAGGCTAAACGAAAGGTCTAGTTCTGCCCCAAAGGAGCAGTACTGTCCCGATAAGCGCCCTAAGGGGCGACCTGCACCAATGTTTAGCGCTAACGATCTAGAACGATATCAGCCAATTGCTGCAGTTCTACTACGCTGCGTGCAGAAACATTCAACGAAGTAACCGGAGTTTCATCCCACGCCTTGAGCCGGTCCCTAATTTTGTCTACTGACCCTACAAGAGATATTTCATCAGCCAGCGCAGTAGGCACCGCCACGGCAGCCTCGTCTTTTTTGCCCGCCAAATATAGATCCTGAATTTTTTCTGCCTCGGCCTCGAAACCCATGCGACCAATCAACTCTTTGTGGAAATTGCGATCTTTAGCGCCCATGCCGCCAATATAAAGTGCCAACATATGTTTAATGGGAATCAAGCCTTTTTCTTCGTCGTCAGTGATATTCACCACCAACCCTTGTGTGACCTCAAAGTCAGCTTTTGCGTTAGATAACGAAGCGGAATAAACGTCTTGCCTAAAGGGTGAGTAGTACAATGGCAACCAACCATCTGCAATTTCGGCAGCTAACGCTACGTTCTTCGGTCCCTCAGCACCCATCATAATGGGCAGGTCAGCCCGCAAAGGGTGAACTATCGGCTTCAAAGGTTTGCCCAAGCCCCAAGACCCTTCACCGGTAAATGGCAGTGGATAGTGTTCACCATCGTTAGACACGGGATTTTCTCGCGCTAAAACCTGACGAATAATGTCGATATATTCACGGGTTCTGGCTAAAGGCTTAGAGAAGGGCGCGCCGTACCAACCCTCGACCACCTGAGGGCCAGATACACCTAGGCCAAGTATCATACGACCATTGGAAAGGTGATCCATAGTGAGTGCGGCCATGGCCATGGCGGTTGGGGTGCGTGCGGAAATCTGACAAATACCTGTGCCTAAACGAATTTTGCTGGTCTGCGCGCCAATCCATGCGAGTGGTGTAATAGCATCGCTGCCATAAGCCTCCGCGGTCCACACTGAATCGTAGCCCAGTGCCTCAGCTTGCTGGGCCATTTGAATATGATGGGTGGGTGGTGTTGATCCCCAGTAGCCCAGCATTAGTCCTAATTTCATATCGCTCATTTCTCTCTCCTCATTTTATTTGGCCGGTTGTTGCTCATGCCTCTGAGCAGTTTGCCCAGAGTCTTTTAACTCGGCTTTTTAGCTCTATATGTCGATACTTCTTTGAATTCTGTCATTCAACACCGAGTGGTAGCTAAGCCTCGGCCTGTTGGCTGCCCGCCACTTTTGCGGCCCGGCCAAGGTGGCTGGATTTGCCTGGTGGGTTTCGCGTTCTATTTTATAATGGGAAACAACCCAAATCGCAAATAGACAAAGCTAGCAATAAAGTGGCAGGAAAAAGGTCGTTAAGTCATAACGAATTTTACCCGTTTTAAGGGTGTGTTCTCGCCGAACAGCTAACTGCGTGAGTATGTGGTTTCACAGAAACCTAAAGAAGAACAAGAAATTCTGCAAACGAAGGCTTACCCGATGAAGTAGGCACAAAGGCTCAACCGTGTGTTCGTCATTGATATAGAGGTGTGTGAAAAGTGCGGTGGACTTGTTCCGGTCATTACTTCTATTGAAGGCCCAGCCCAAGAGAAAAATCGGGCGTGCCGATATGGCGTTGAGTCTAAGCGCCAAGTTGTACGCCGTAGAAAAAAGCAAAGCGAGTAATGCCGCTGCGCGGCATCAACGTCGTCAGCAACACAGATCGCCTGCGCTAAGTAAGTTGAAAGCCTTGTTGGACAAATATCGACAGCAAACGCCCCCTAAAAAAGCAGCGTTGGGCAAAGCGGTTAACTATGCCTTAAGCCAGTGCTCAGCTTTGACGCGCTATGTCGATAGCGGCACTTGACCGAAGGGTAACAACCCTGCAGAAAACGCCATCTATGCCAACGACATTGCAGCTCTCTTGCCTTTGAAGGCTCTGTAGGGGCGATTAAGAAGAAAATTTTAATACAGGTGTTTGGACGCTATGAGCTTCTACCCAGCAGTAAAGTAAGCCCTATGGCCTCTAATGGTTTGCCTTGTATCTGAAATTTCACACCATTTAACGAAAGCCCATATATTTTTTTAACGAATAATCCACGATGTTTCTAGCAGCTCGTTGGGACATTTTGATATCAATAAAAATAGGTGTGCTAAATCGTCCGCATTGGCAAGATCTTAAGTAAAAGATCTTAAGTAAAAGATCTTAAGTAAAAAATCTTAACTAAAAGATCTTAAGCTAAGGGCCCCAATCAGACGGCAGCTTCGAACCTCATACACCGCTCGAATTGTATTCGGCATTTGATTTACTGCCATGTGTAAACGGCAAGATCAGTTGCGCATACACAGCTAATAAATCTATTTTGGGAGTTAGTTATGAATAGTGATGTTAAGAATGCTAAGGAAAATGCGAACCACTATTTCAATTGTTCTACAGTAAATTGGGAGCAAATCTATAATATCGTCGATGAGATAAAGACCGAAAACAATATGGTGCTTTTGGTTGGCTCAGTGGCGGAAGGCAATGCGAATTTTGGGTCAGATATAGATTTGGTAGTGCTAGATACAGGTAATATTTCAGCGCACGGATTAGCGATAGATAGCTCGGACCATTCTCAAATTAGCCACACAATCGGAGCCGGTCGAGCGTTTAATGTGGAGTTTTGGAGCGTTGAGAAATGTTTAGAGCTAGGAAAAAGCCTTACAGATTTAATCGATAGTTTTTCAGATGTTGTCAGTATAAATGCCCTTCAAATTTTTAATGAGAATGAACTTCGGCTTATGCACCGAATTCGTTGTGGTCTGACCCTTTGGGGGGATGATCGCATGGCAAAATTTCGCGAACAGATGTCATCTGACCGATTCGAAGACTATGTCACGTTGCTGGGTCTATCTTGGCATGTGTCAAGCCGAAAGGACGCTTATTCACAATCACTCGATGGCGATCTAGAAGCAGCTCTCTTCATGCTACAAAACTCATTTGCCTGTTTAGCTATGTCTCTGCTTGGCTCTTATGGCGAGACAAATTTGTACGACAAGTCGAAGATTACCCTTTTGAAGGAACACAAAGCGCAAATTGGGGGAGAGGTCGTAGACAGAATTATCGACCGCCTGCTTCCTGGTAGAAGAGATGATATCGAAAGTTTTGTCGACGAATCATTAGAGTTCGCTGACCATATCATTCAAAGCATACATTTTAGAAAACCGCACCTCCCTGAGGTAGTAGTGTACTTAAGCAGCAATATTGAGTTGGTAAATGATGCACAACGTACCTAATTATATGACAGAGTAAGCCGATATCGGATTATCAGGGGCATTGAAGGGTAGTATGGCTGACTCAAAGTTAGCCTCCCGATATCGTTATTATTTTTATATTTTTACGAACCTTCGTTTCCTAACGTAGTATTAGTTAGGCCAGTTAAGTTATATTTCTCCGCCTTGTCGGTTGCCTGCCCAGCGACCTATTCAGCCACCTATTCAGCCACCTATTTGGCTACTATCGACATCCAACTACCTATCTTGTCTATCCTATTTTAGCTGCTGAAGGCACAACACTGCCGACTCATGCCTCATAGCTAATTATGATGATCAACCGATAGACATTTAGTCACCGGACTGATGACCGGTTGTTGAGCGCATTTGGGGCCTAGGCTATAGTCGGTGCCTCAAGCCTAGCCGCAAAAGTAGGGGCGACCACGCCTAGTTATGAGCAAATTAACTTTGCCAGTTTCACATCGATCTCCTGGTACCAGTGGGTACAGTACTCAGGAGGTAGCAGATCTTCTCAATATTGGCCCAGATCATATACGCCACTATGTGCGCAGGGGGCTGCTTAAACCTATGCGTAACGACCGCAGGCATTTTCGGTTTTCTTTTCAAGATGTGGTATTTCTGCGTACGGCAAAAGCATTGCGTGATGCCTCAGTTGGCGTACGCCGCAGCTATCGAGCGTTAACCAAACTCAAGGCTGAATTGGTACAATTTAAATCTCTCAGTTCTGTGCGTATTTATGCCGACGGTCATGTGGTGGTTGTGCGTGATGATGACAAAGCTTGGGAAGTGGAAAGTGGGCAGCTAACAATGGATTTTTCTGTGCAAGCTTTAGCAGAAAATGTTGCTCATTTGGCCCGGGCCACTGCTGGTGGCGGCAAACCTCTTGAAGATTTGGATTCGGACGAATGGTATAACCTTGGCCTAGATCTAGAAGAAGTGGATCCAAAACAAGCGCCAAATGCCTATCGTGAAGCCGTCCGCTTGGATGCGCAAAATGCCGACGCACATGTAAATTTGGGCCGACTTTATCAGCTAGATGGTGATGTGCGTGGGGCCAAACGTCATTACGAATTGGCCTTAGCCATTGCGCCGTATCATGAGTTGGCTAACTATAATTTGGGCACTGTGTTTGATGAGTTGGACGACCTTGATAAAGCCGTTAACTATTATAAAAAGGCGCCGGATATTCCTGATGCCCATTTTAACTTGTCTCGTTTGCACGAACTCGAAGGGGATGAGTTTAATGCCCGTAGGCATTTACGCTTGTATGAAAATTTACTTCAGGGCCAAGATTAGCCACTTAATTCTTTTTGAGTGTTTTACTGGCTATCAGCGCAGTCTTCGTGTGTGTACCAAAGACCGGGTATAAAGTGTAAAGCCAGCAGTTTTTGATGGCGCTTAGTTTTTAGTTTTTAGTTTTTAGCAATCATCGCCTCTAGTGCAAAGCGAGGGCAAAAATCTGATTAGAGCGCTAATGAAAGCGCTAATCAAAGCTCTATTCATAGAGCTAGTCAGCTTTCTCTTTTTTGCGTACATACAGTACTAATTCGTGATGCACTAATTCATAGCCGTGTTCTTTAGCAATTTCATGCTGCAACGCTTCTATGCGCTCATTGACAAATTCTGTGACCTGACCGTTATCCACATCTACCATATGATCATGATGTCTTTCTGCAGACAGTTCGTAGACTGAGTGGCCATCGTCAAAGTTATGCTTGTCGACAATGCCTGCGGACTCGAATTGGGTTAATACTCGATAAACAGTAGCAAGACCAACTGTATCATCAGTACTGAGCAGCCGTTTATAAACATCTTCCGCACTTAAATGATGGGGTGTTGAACCTTCTAATACTTCCAATACCTTGAGTCTGGGTAAGGTAACTTTAAGGCCTGCTTTTTTGAGGTCTAATCCGGGCACTGATATATCCTGTTAAGTTTGTAAAGGCGGTCCAATAAAGCGAACGATACTTGGCCTTGAGCGTCTTTACCACCATAGTCTGAACCTTGGGGTTTACCCACCACAACATTTAGCAACGGTATTTCTTGGCGTCGCTGGTGCCAGTGGTCTAGGACATTATGGAGGCTGTTAATCCGGGCTCTTTAGACCCTTTTGCGCAAGAAACTCGTCATTGTAAAGACGTGATTGATACTTGCCGCCATCATCGCAAAGAATGGTCACAATGGTGTGGCCTGGCCCTAGTGTTTTGGCCGCTTTCACCGCAGCGCCGAGGTTAATGCCTGAGCTTGAACCGAAGAACCAACCGTCTTGGCGAAGCAGTCGATACACCATATCCACCATTTCTTGGTCGGTGACTTGCACCGCGCTGTCTATTACCGCCTGCTTTAGGTTTTCTGTGATTCGAGAATTACCGATGCCCTCGGTGATTGACGGGCCTGGTGTCATGGTGGCTTCGCCAGTGCTGACCCAGTTGTAAAGAGCGCTGCCCATGGGGTCTGCCAAAATAATCTGTATATTGGGTTTTTGTTCTTTTAAATACGCCGAAGTGCCGGCCAAGGTGCCGCCGGTACCCACTGCACAGGTAAAAACGTCCACTTTACCCTCAGTCTGAGCCCAAATTTCAGGGCCAGTAGACTCGTAGTGGGACAAAGCGTTGGCTGTGTTATCAAATTGATTAGCCCAAATGGCATTATCGAGAGTGGCGGCATACCGCCCAGCCTGTTTCTGGAAGTTGTCTTCATTGGCATAGGGCACTGTCGGCACAACGCGCACCTGGGCACCCAATGTCCGCAATAGGTCCACTTTTTCGCTGGATTGGTTGTCGGGCATATAGATAACAGTCTTATAGCCACGGCTATTGCAAACGTGGGCAAGGCCTATGCCGGTGTTGCCTGCTGTACCCTCAACCACTGTGCCGCCTTGCTTGAGCGCACCACTGGCTTCTGCTGCCTCGATCATCCACAGCGCAGCCCGGTCTTTTACCGATCCTCCGGGGTTCATAAATTCCGCTTTGCCCAATATTTCGCAACCTGTTTCTTCGGATAAACTGTCAATTCGTATGAGCGGAGTGTTGCCGATAGAGCCAGTTAGGCCTTTTAAGATGGGCATAAAATTTCCGAAAGTTCTAATTATTGCAGCCTATTCTAGGGTGACCTATGTGCTTGAGCAAATGGCCTTTACTTCTATAGTTATTTTTATTTATCACTCACCGCCAAAGCAGCAGGGTTGATGATCTTTGTGCCTTGATTGTCAAATTGAATGTTGGCGTAATTCGCTCTTTAATGGTGGTCATGGTGTGACCTTAGCGGGTGCCAAGTTAACCAGTACTGGGTTAGATTGATGCTGGAGTGCTGGAGTGCTGGAGTGCTGGAGTGCTGGAGTGCTGGAGTGCTGGAGTGCTGGAGTGCTGGGGTTATTTATTACCCAAAAATAAATCAACGTGGGAAGTGTGGGGCTTTGGCCGAATACTTTTACCTTCGCTAACGGAAGAAGCAAATGAACGAAGCTCAAATAGATAGCCTTAAGGCTTACGGACTTGCAGTAGATAAAGTACAAGAGCTGCTGACAAGGGCGGCTAAAGAAGTGAATGAAGGGTTGCTACCCGCAGCGCAAATTGCGTTAGCCAAAGACAATAAAGTTATTTTATCAGCCTCCTTTGGTGCCGCTGAAGATAATTCTCTGACCTGTATATTTTCCGCTACCAAGGCCATTACCTCCTCTGCCGCTTGGCTTCTCATCCAAGAAGGTAAGCTCAGTGAAGATGAACTGGTCGCAGACATCATTCCAGAGTTCGCAGCAAATGAAAAAGGCCATGTCACAGTGGGACAACTATTTACGCACACGGCTGGCTTCCCCTCGGCACCTTTTGCGCCTTTAGATTGGGACGATATGGATGCGCGTATGTCGCGCTTTAGCCGCTGGCGCCTCAATTGGCCTGCGGGTTCGCAATTTGAGTATCACGCGTCTTCTTCCATGTGGGTAATTGCTGAACTGATTGAACGCCGTAGCGGCTTAGGCTACCGCGACTTTGTGCGTACCCGGGTGATCGAAGCGCTAGGCTTAGAGGACATTTATGTGGGCTTGCCGGAAGCAGAAAACCATCGAGCATTACCTTGTTCTTATGTTGGTGATGCGCTCACCCCTGAGGATTACGTCAAGATGGGTATGCCGGTGCCACCCGAAACCGAAGTAACTGAAGCGGCTATTTTGGCCTTTAATCGTCCTGATATTCGTGCAGTGGGTGTGCCTGGTGGTGGTGGCTTTGCTACAGCTTCTGCGCTGGCGCTGTTTTATCAGGCGCTGTTGCATGGTGGTAACGATAAAGCAAGGCTGTGGTCAGAATCTACTCTTGCTGATGTGCGCCGTATCCGTTCGGGTGACTTCACTGACGCCTTATTTAAGAAGCCAGCAAATAGAGCGTTAGGGCTAATTATCAGTGGTGATGACAGTCGCCGCTTTAGAGGTTTTGGGCGTACTAATTCACCCCCCACTTTTGGTCATAACGGCGCTGGAGGCCAGTTGGCTTGGGCGGATCCAGAAACTGGCCTGTCATTGGCCTACGTAACGCCAGGCCATGATCGCAATGGTATCCGCCAAGGCAGTCGCGGTGTGGCTATCGGCACCATTGCCGCTGAATGTATGGCTAAGTAACAAAGTTTAGATTGGCGACTCAACGCATTTGACTAAATCTACCTAGGCGTCATCCGGCGCCTTTTGCTAGGGGAAAGAGATGACTGTTTTTAGGCATGGATTTTTTGTTTTGGGGTTATCCCTTATCAGTTGCTGGGCCGTAGCACAGTCAGGCCTACCTGCTGAATCATCGACCCAAACGCAAAGAGTGATGCAGTTAGTTGAGAGCCAGCGCGATCGTTCGGTAGCCATTGCAGATGAGCTTTGGCAGTTGGCGGAGATGGGTTATTTGGAGACAAAAAGTAGTCAGTCTTTGCAGGACTATTTGGGTGAACATGAATTTGACGTAGTGACTCAAGTTGCAGACATTCCAACGGCCTTTGTTGCAACCTATGGCAGCGGCGGCCCAACCATTGCAATTTTGGCTGAATTTGATGCATTACCCGGTTTGAATCAAGGCGCTGTGGCTACTCGGCAAATCACCAAACAAGATGCTGCGGGTCATGCCTGTGGTCATCACCTGTTTGGTGCAGCATCAACCTCAGCTGCCGTTGCATTAGCCAAGTGGTTAGACGAGTCTGGTACGCCGGGAACGATAAAGCTGGTGGGGACCCCTGCGGAAGAGGGTGGTTCTGGGAAAGTTTATCTAGCAAGAGCAGGCGTATTTGATGATGTCGATGTGGTGTTGCACTGGCATCCCGGTGACAGTAACTCCGCCTCGCCTTCTAGCAGCACAGCGAACAAGTCTGGGCGCTTCACTTTTCATGGGCAGGCAGCTCACGCCGCCTCTGCACCTGATCGCGGCCGTTCCGCTTTAGATGGTGTTGAAGCCATGAACTACATGGTGAATTTAATGCGTGAACACGTACCGCAAACCAGTCGCATCCACTATGTGATTACCGACGGCGGCGACGCGCCGAATATTGTCCCGGAACGTGCTCAAGTTTATTACTACGTTAGGCACCCTGAAAAAGAGCAGGTGGTGAAGCTGTTTGAGCGCGTGTCGAATGCTGCGCAAGCGGCTGCTCTGGGTACAGATACTCAGGTAGATATTGAGGTTATGCATGGCAACTATGCAGTACTACCTAATTATACGCTGTCCCGGTTAGTCTACGACAATTTACTTAAGCTAGGTGGCATTAACTACAGTCCTCAAGAGCAAGATTTTGCGGAAAAAATTCGCCAGTCATTGCCCGGCGCAAAGAAGGCCTTAGGTTCGCAAACGCAAATTCAGCCTTATAAATTTCAGCAAGGCATGGGTTCAACAGATGTAGGTGATGTGAGTTGGCTGGTGCCCACCGTTGGATTTAGAACCGCTACTTGGGTGCCGGGAACGCCGGCCCACAGTTGGCAGGCTGTGGCTGCCGGCGGCACAACAATTGGCCATAAAGGTATGATCTTGGCGACTAAACTGCTGGCTAAAACCGCTGTGGATTTGTTCCGACACCCTTCTACTATTGAAGCGGCGACAGATGAGCTGAAACGCGCTCAGGGCGAAGATTTCAATTACTCCGCGCTGTTGGGTGATCGTCTGCCACCTTTAGATTACCGGCGTTAACATGCGCATTGGTCTACTCCACCCGGGACAAATGGGTGTATCAATCGGCCTAAGTTTGCTCGCCAGTGATCATGAGGTGGGCTGGGTCAGCGAAGGGCGCAGTGCCGATAGTCGCAATAGAGCTAAACAGTTTGAGGCATTTGCAGTCTTAGACGATATGGCCGTATGGGCCGATGGCATAATCAGTATATGCCCCCCGGATGCGGCTATTGCTCAAGCTCAGGCAGTTTACTCCACGGCTTTTGATGGTCTTTATGTTGATGCCAATGCCATCGCATCGAGCAGTGCGAAAAAGATCTCAGAAATATTTGGCGCTGGCGCCTATGTAGATGGCGGGGTAATTGGTCCACCGGCTTTGAGTGCGGGTACCACGCGGCTGTATTTGTCCGGGCAACACGCAGTTAGGGTGGCTGGCTGGTTTACTCAGGGTTTTCTGCAGGCCATAGCCTTGCCAGCATCAGATCACGCCAATTCAATGGTTGCAGCGTCTTCATTGAAAATGGCATACGCCGCGCACTCAAAAGGTTCTAGTGCATTACTGCTGGCAGTCAATGCTCTGGCTGCCAATAGTGGTGTCAGTGAAGCGCTTAAGGCCGAGTGGGACATCTCACAACCTGGGTTGAATCAAATTAGTCAGGCAACAGCCAAAGCCACCTCGCCTAAGGCATGGCGCTTTGCCGGTGAAATGCTGGAAATCAGCGAGACCTTTAAAGCTCAAGGACTGTCGGGAGATTTCCCACCAAGGGGCCGCAGATATTTTTGCCAGTATGGCAAACCTGAAAGACCAGCCTAGTGCTGATCTAGATCAGGTGATAAGCGAAATACTCGGTTCGGAGTGTCCAGGGGGTTAAGCCCCCCCCCCCAATCCCCAGTTTTTGGATTGGGTAGCAATCCCCAAGCTTATGCTTAAGTCTCATTACCAGGAGTTTTTACCCAGAGCCTCTTCTTACAGCTAAACCCTAGCACCAAATCTCAATGCTAAGTAAGCTGACCACTGCCATCGTGGAGGGTACTGTTCACGTGTGCATTGTCATTAAATGCTCGAACCTTAATCTCGTCACCGTTAATGACAATGCGCGAGATCGAGCCGTTGTCCGCACCATTAAAGGCAAACGGCTGTGCGCCACTGGCCTTGGCAAGGATATGACCAATAACCCCGCCGTGAACCACAGCAACTACATTCTGATTTGGGTGAGCTTTGTGGATCCGCGTTAGACCCGCCATTACACGTGTATTTAGCGTCTCCCAACTCTCTGCGCCGGGTATTAAATCCCAGCGTTGCTGTTCCTGCATTTGCGTAAATATGGGGTCGCCTGCCGCTGCGCGTATGCGCATTACGCCGCCTTCCCAGTCGCCGAGAAATACTTCTCTGAGGTCTGCCTCAACAATAGGGGTTAGGCCTAGGTGGCGGCACAGTGGTGCGGCTGTCTGGTGGGTTCTTTGCAGGCTGGTGACATAAATGGCGTCAATGTCTTCGCCTTTTAATCGCTCCCCCACCATTTCTGCTTGCTGCTCGCCGTTGGCGTGTAACTCAGGGTCGCCGTGTCCGTCCACAAGTGGAAACGGATTTTCCTCTGATGCTGCTCTAGATTCACCGTGGCGAACTAAAGTGATTTGCGTGGCACCTTCCGGTGCCTGATAACTGTGTTGTCGATACTGGGCCATAAATACTTCTCGTTAAGGGCGGTAGCCAAAGTTAGGTGGATCTGTTCTTAATGCGCGCTGGGCAAGTTTTGCCCATTGGCATAGGTATGCTCGGGTTTTGCGTGGATCGATTATTTCTTCGATCTCAAAAAATTCAGCAGAGCGGTAGGGCGAACGTAAATTGTTTAAACGCTCTTTAATTTTTGCAAGGTGTGCGTCTGGATTTTCCGCTGCCGCAATTTCGGCCTTATAGGCCACCTCTATGCCGCCTTCGATAGGCAGTGAGCCCCAGTCACCAGACGGCCACGCCGCGCGAAAATGATGGCTGCCGGGTTTGTGGTTGCCTGCGCCAGCAACGCCAAAAGCTTTGCGGATAACCACGCAGCAAAACGGCGTTGTTAGCTGACCAAGGGCTGCCAACGCAGCAGAGCCATAGCGAATGGTGGCCTCTTCTTCAGATTGCTTACCAATCAAAAATCCGGGGCAGTCTTCCAAATGGATAACCGGTAGGTGAAAGGTGGAAGCCAAATCTAGCAAGCGGATAAGTTTGCGTGATGAATCTGCTGTCCAAGCGCCGCCGTAAACCCTTGGGTTTTCAGCAAATACTGCCACCGGAATACCGTTAAAGCGCGCCAATCCTGTGATCAGCGAGCGACCCCACTTACGCCCCATTTCGAAAAACGAGCCTTCATCACAAACGGATTCCAGCAACTGGTGCATTTTGTAAACCTGTCTCGGTTCTTTGGGCACAAGGGTGAGTAAGCTCTCGTCCTCTCGCTTTGGGTCATCTGTGCATTCAATGACAGGCGGCAACTCGTCTACGCTGCTGGGCAGGTAGGACAAAAACTGTCGGGCCATTGCAAAGGCCTCTTCTTCAGTGTCGGCAACATCATCAATGGCACCGTTGCGGGTATGGATTTTGTACGACCCCAATTCTTCTTTACTGACATCACCCAAGCTTGCCCAATCCACCAATGCTGGCCCGGCAATCATCATTTGTGCACTGTCTTTAACAATCACTGAATAGTGCGATGTGGCCACGCGAGCTGCGCCCATGCCTGCAACTGAGCCCAGCGCCAGTGATACAGAGGGCGCTATGGAAAGGTGAGAGACCACTGTTTCCCAGCCGCGTAGTTCTGGAATATAAGTGCGCCCAGCTGTTTCAATGGTTTTTACCGAGCCGCCGCCGCCCATGCCATCTATTAATCGGAGGTGGGGCAGACGTAGTTCAGCTGCTAAACCTTCTGCTCGAGTGCGTTTGCCGGCAATAGAAGCGTCAGCCGACCCGCCTCTTACGGTGAAGTCATCGCCAGATAAAATAATCGGTCGATCATCAATGTCTGCTGTGCCAAAAACGAAGTTAGAGGGCGTAAAAGCTATTAGTTTGCCGTCTTCGTCGTATTCACCGACACCGGCCAAGGTACCTATTTCGTGGAAAGTGTCACTGTCAGCAACTTTGCCAATACGTTCACGGATGGTGAGTTTGTTAAACTCGTGTTGCCGAGCAACTTTTTCTTCGCCACCCATTTTGTAGGCCAATTCTGCCCTACTGTGCATTTCTTCAATTTCTTTGTCCCAACTCACATCTCTCTCCTCTTATTATCCCCAGATGAATCCGTTTTAAGCGCGCGTGCCCTTGAAGTCAGCATTGCCGAAAGCGCCCAGTTTTACTGACCCAGTGATTTCGTCTCCGGCAACCGTGGCAGAAAATTCAAGGTTCATAGGCATGGGTGAAGTGATGCTGGTGGTCCAAGACAAGTTGTCACCGTCGACCTTGCCATCGGTAATTGCCATCTCGCCCTGAGGACTTTGCATGGTGCCGCTGAGTTCGCCGCTGTTGGTTGTGAGTACTAACGTACCGGTTTGCGCGCCCATAGGGGTATTAATTGTAGTTGTCCAACTGCCGTCTGCGCTCATGGTTTTTCTCCAATAGTGAAGCGCTGAGTATGTCATACCCTTGAATGCGTCAAAACTATGTGGGGAAACTTTCCTTTTGCGTGAATTTTCAGTGCATTGATCTAGTGTTGAAGGAGAGCACCAGCCAGTGCGTGGCTGCCTAATTTGGCAGGTTTTTTTCTACTTACGTGGGTAGAGGGTTGAAATTTTGCCAACTGGTTCGCCTTTTAGCCGTAAAAACTCAGGCATAGGTAGTTGCGACGGGCTTCTAAGCTACTCTTACGCTCCAATCATATTGGTCATATTGGTCATATTGGTCATATTGGTCATATTTGTAGTTTAGGAAGTTTTGCCAAACTAGCTCTCGCCCAGGCGAATGAAAGAGAACAGCTGCAAGCAAACAGAAAGACGACATAAGGACAACATAAGGACAACATAAGGGGCATTTTTTAGATGAACTATTTTAGTGACGCGCTACTCAAGTATGGCGACTTCGGCAGTAGAACCAAGAGAAGAGACTATTGGATGTTTATTCTCTTTTATCTATTTCTTAGCTCAATGGCGCGAGTCTTAGATTTAGTGCTCGGATTTGGTCTGGGTTTAGGGCTGGGGTTTAGTCTTGTGAGTTGGTTTTTTTCCCTCGCTACGCTGATACCCTTGATAGCTGTTACAGCCAGAAGGTTGCACGATACGAGCCGCAGCGGCTGGTGGATGCTGCTTGGTTTTGTCCCGTTAGTGGGCCTAATAATTCTTATTATATTTTTGTCTCAGAAAAGCCAAGCCAATAACCAATATGGCGAAAGTCCAGAGTAGCTATTCGCTAGACTTTAATCCGATAAAACCCAATGCCCCGAGGAATAAGCCAATGCCCACGGTTATGCTCAGTGCCAGAGCAGATTGAGAAATTTGAAATATTGCTTGCAGCGCCGCGGTGAATATCCAGCCAAAGGCGTTGTCTATGGGGTTCCCTGGGTTGATGAAAAATACCCCAACCACTAAGAGATTAATTAAGGCGATTGAGAAAAGGATTTTCTGCAATTTGCCCTTAGAATGCTGTGAAGCAATTTTTGCCATAACGGCAAACCCGAACAATTCACTATTTTGCAGATGATATTTGGTTTCTTTCTCGCGCTGTAAAATACTTTCAAATTCGTTCATCAAATTACCTTCTTCTTTTTGTCTCTAGCATTTGGGGCATTTGGGGAGTCTTTGGCGTTTTGCTCAAGCTTGCCAAGCTTCTGCGTGGCTCTACTGAGTTTTGATTTTACGGTACCCGGATTGAGCGCCATCAACTCACCTATTTCTGCAATTTTAAATTCGTAGACAAAACGCAAAATCACCAGCGCACGCTCTTCCATGTTGAGTGGTTTTATCAGCGCCACAAAAGCTCTGTCCATTTCTGGCTCCGGTGTATGGAAACCTTCAAGGGATTCTTCGTAGGAGTTAGAGAGGTTAAAGGCATCTGAGGAAACGTAAGCGTTTTCTTTTTTTATTGCGTCTTTAAAGCAGTTAACCGCAATGCCTGCTATCCAATGTTTAAACGCTTTGTTGCGATCAAAGCTTTTCAGATAAGTAAACGCATTGAGAAAAGTTTGTTGAGTAATGTCCTGGGCTAAAGCCCTGTTGCCACTGGTCAGTCGCATATTCAGCCCAAAAACATAATCGCTGTGGCGCTGCACAAGGGGGCCAAAGTGGAATGCCCCCTCAGCAAGCGTGCGACGTACAAGTTCCGGGTCTGGAATCATTGGCTAAACTTGGCTGTCTTTCTGTTGAGCGTTTTGCTGAGCGTCTTTTTGGTAAAAACCAAAGCCGCTCATTGCCAGACCAAAGAGGGCAAAGCACAGGCCTAACCCCACAACAAAATCCCCATGTCGGCCAAAGCCAACGTAGCCTAGGCAGGCAACGCCTAGTCCGAAGCCGAGAGTTAAAATTCCTCGTCTTAAGTCGTTTCTAGCAGATACTTCTTTGTAGCCCGGAATACCGCGCAGCAATTCTGGGGCAATTTGCTGGCCACTGTTTATAAGCACCTGCAACGACTCATGGAACAACCGGTCTCGGTTGCGTTCATATTTATAGTAAATGTGGACAATAAGGGCTGGCAATCCAAAAGCCATAACAATAGCCAACACCGGAATCAGTAGGTCTTCTAATAAATGCATATGTTTTTCCTTTACGAGGATTGTGCGTCCATGTTGTGAAGTGGGCAGTTAACAGTGAAACGAATCTACTTCGCCGCCTGAAGATGTCTTCAGAGCATTGCGCTCTGCTTCTTCCGGTAGATCAATGTTGCCGCCGCTGGAAACGCGGCCTTCAACAGACATGGCTCCGCACATTTCAGCAGAGCCACCAGATGAAATACGCACCGATGCTCTGTTAATTTCAACCTCATTTGCAAATCCAATTTGGCCGCCGGAACTTGCTTCAACCTTGGCACTGGTCACATTCATGGGCGCTTTTATGTCTATTTTCGCACCAGAGGAAACGTCTACCTCAAGGTAGGTGATTCGGCTATTGTCGCCATTAATGCGCAGCGAAGATCCTGAACTCGCGGTTAACTCCACTTCGGCACTGTTGGAGAAGCATTCACTCACTCGCCCCTCAGCAGCAGATTTGACTTCAATCGCTTCCGGGGAATAACTCAATACCAGTTCGGCAGAGATAGATTCAAAGCCCTTAAACCAAGATGAAAATGAACCGTTTTTTGATAGGGAGATTTCATTGGCGCTTATATCCAAGTCAAAAGCGTCCTCGTCACTGGCTGTTATTCTAATGATTCCGCTATCGTCCTCATCGCCTGTGCGGGCTCGAATGCAGGTAAGGGTAAACTCGATACCCTCATCAATTTCAACCTCCTCAGCATCTTTGGCTATGGGGTACTCAAAAACCTCTGCGCTGGCAGTTGGCGCTAAAGTCCCTGCGATGGTCAGTAGTAGTATTTGTATTAGAGCGTGTATTTGTGACCGGTTAATGTGCTGCATATTGATCTCCTGTTTTTCTATATACTCAGTGCCTGCCCAAAACGTTGCATGCAGGGTGAAAAAAATCTGCTTAAACGGACCTCACCAATCAATGACGCTCATTTCATGCCCCAGCTAATAGTCAAGTATTTCAAGCAAAGCAAGCCACAGGCATGGCCAAAGTCTTGAGCGGTATAGGTACCCTTAATGAAGGGCATTTACATGCCTCACTAAAGCACATATACGCCGGTGATCAGGGCCAGTTAGAGGTGCCCTTCGGCAAGTTTGTTGCAGACGTTGTACGCGACGGCGTGATATTTGAGATTCAAACATCCAGTTTCAGTGGGCTGGGGCGCAAAATGTTGGCCCTTGCGGAACAGCAGCCGGTGGTACTGGTGCATCCAATAGCGCATAGCAAAACCCTGATTAAACTGAAAAAAGATGACAGTGGAGAATTCACTCGCCGCCGTTCACCTAAGCGCGGTGCATTGGCACACATTGTCAGCGAGTTAGTCTATATCCCGGGGCTGCTTAAGCATCCAAATTTCTCAGTGGAAGTGGTGTTGATTGAAGAAGAGGAGGTGCGTAGTTTTGATGCAAAGGCGCGCCGGGGCCGGGGAGGGTGGCGAGGCCAAGGCCGACAACTCGTTAAAGTGTTAGATCAAGCGCGTATATCCACCCCTTATAGCTTGCTAGATTTTTTGCTTGAAGACTTGCCGGATCCCTTCACCACCAAAGACCTTAGTGCAGCTCTAGATCAACCCCAAGAAATTGCTCAACAAATGGCCTACTGTTTGAGGCACATGGATGTGGTGGATGTGTGCGGTAAAACTGGTAACTTGCTCAATTATAAGTTTTTGGATGAATAATTTGATCGGTGTGGCGCCAAATCTTAGTCAGTTTGACAAACGATAGTTGTTAATTTTGCTGGCGTTGCTCTAGATAGCTATGTAGTTCTAGTTGCGCATCTTTGCTTAGCACCAAACCCAGTTTAGTTCTGCGGTACAACAGGTCATCGGCTTGTTGTACCCATTCGTTGGCTATCAAGTAATCTACTTCTGCGGCATATAGTTCGCTGCCAAAGTGTTGGCCTAAGTCAGCCAAACTATTATGCTGAGCGAGCATTTTAAAACTGTCGGTGCCGTAAAGTCGCGCTAATCTGCGTGCCAGCTTTTCGCTGATAAATGCATAGTCTTGTTTAATTTTGCTGACTAAATCTTCATAGCCATCTACTGGAAAGTGGCCGCCGGGTAAGCGGGTGCCAGAGGTCCACGGCTGATTGGCCTGGCCGAGGTAATTGCACACTCTACCCACCACCTCTTCTGCCAATTTTCGGTAGGTGGTGATTTTGCCGCCAAACACGTTAATGAGTGGGCCGCCGAGTTCGTTGTTCTCTCTCACCACATAGTCCCGGGTGGCCTCTTGGGCTTGGCTTGCGCCGTCATTGTACAAGGGGCGCACGCCGGAGAATGTCCAAACCACATCCTCTGGGGTTATGGCATCGCACAAATATTCGCTGGCAGCCTCACACAAATAATCTATCTCGTCTTGGGTGATTTTTGGCGGGGTGTGTATGTCGTTGTTTTCGGTATCAGTTGTGCCGACCAATAAAAAATCATTTTCGTAGGGAATGATAAAAATCACTCGGTCATCGGCTGCTTGGAATATATAGGAGCGATCATAGGGTAGCGTGCGGCGAATGACTATGTGGCTGCCGCCTACAAGGCGCACGTTATTAGCGTGGTTTAAACCAAATACGCCTTTGAGTATTTCATCCGCCCAGGGTCCGCTGCTGTTAACGACAACAGTGGCTGTAACTTGGAAGGTCTCGTCAGTCACTGTGTCATGCAGGGTCAGCAACCATTTGTTTTGTTGATACACTGCAGATCGAATGGCAGTGCGTGGCAAAATTTGTGCGCCGTTTTCTGCTGCCTGTTGCAAATTGAGAATGACCATGCGCGAGTCTTCTATCCAGCAGTCTGAATATTCAAAGCCCTTTGTGAAATCGCTCTTTAAAATTTGCCCTGCTGGATCTGTAGTTAAATCTAGGGTCTTGGTGGCCGGTAATAATTTGCGTCCACCCAAATGATCGTAAAGAAAGAGGCCTAGGCGGAGTAGCCAGGCTGGGCGTAAACCACTGTGGTGGGGGAGCACAAAACGCAGCGGCCAAATGATATGGGGTGCCATCTGTAGCAGTTCTTCACGCTCTATCAGCGCCTCCCGGACTAATCTGAATTCGTAATATTCTAGATAGCGCAGTCCGCCGTGGACAAGTTTGGTGGATGCTGAAGATGTGCCGCCGCCAAAATCTCCTGAGTCACATAGGCACACTGACTGGTTCCTTCCTGCTGCATCTCTGGCTATACCAGCACCATTGATGCCACCGCCTATAACAAAGGTGTCGTAGTGGGCTGGGCTTTGATCAGCTTCAGCGTGGTCAGACTGTTCCATCTAGAGAGCATCCCCATGGGTTATGCAGAAGTTTCGAAATTTGTGCCGCTCGGTCCTGATCTGACTAATAACAATGCAAGCTCAGGCCCTACACCAAAAGGATGGTAGATCTGGGGTTTTTGCACCCATATTTTTAGCTAAACATTGTTAGATCAATATGCGGAAGATCTGCAGCGCGAGTTTAGTCGTTGGACGAGGATTTACTTTGTACGCTGTAGATGCCTAATGTTACGACTAACACGGCTACCAGGTCGAGCCAGTTTCGCGATTCTTGGTAAAATAATGCACCTACGCCCATTGCGCTGACCCCTTCCAACATAATCACCACTGCCGCTACATGGGTGCTGAGCTTGCTCAAGCCGTTGGCGATTAGGCCTTGGGCAAAAACATGGGCGACTAGGGCTAGGAGAATGAGTGGAATCCATCCTTCTATACTTGTTGGTACAAACCCGTTGCCCATTACTTCGCCCATCACTATAGCGACGGGTAATAGAAAAACTGCCGAGGCAACGGATGAATAAAACATGGTGGTAAGGGTACTTTGCACTGACCGACACTTGGCAACGGCAAACAAATAGCCGGTAAAGAAAAACCCAGTGATGAGTCCGTAAAAGTCACCCAGCCAATGTGCGTTTGAGAAGGACAAGTGTTCACGGGCCAGCAGCAGTGCGCCGACAATGGCTAAGACTAGCCCAAAAACAAAGCGGCCACTGAGTTTAATACCCAAGAAACAGATGCCGACTAAGGGCACCCAGATGCTGGACATGGTGGCTAAGAAAGTTGCGTTACCAAGACTGGTGTTGACTAAGGCTAGGTGCCAAAAAATCAGATCTCCGGCAAAAAAGAAGCCTGCCCAGAGCAATGGTCCAATGTTGCCTTGAGGTACTCGAAAGGTGGCTTTGTCGCGCTGATAAAAAATCACTAGTGCCAGTATGGGCACTGCGATTGCTACGCGCCAAAACGCAGCGGCAATGGGGCCAACATCAATTTCACGCAGAATTGCCGATGACACACCCAAGGTCAGCGCGCCGAGAATAACCAGTGCTAGAGGGTTATTCAGGCTATTGAATTTAGCGGATGGGTTGGCCGGGTGGTGCAAGCAAGTGTCCTTAGTTAGACATTAAATAGTTAGACATTAAATAGTTAGACTTTAAATAGTGAGGCGCTAAATAATTGCGCTATTTGACACGCTAACTACGGGGATGAGAAGAACAGAATGCTGGGTTTTTTTCAATAAAGTTAAAGCGTGGGGGCATTGTCGCTGACCCACGCTCTTGCCTAATGATGGATCTAAGCTTGGTTAGGCTACTAACCCTTGCAGTATTGCTGCTTCATGGCGTACATGCTCTGGCGCGCCTAACCACTGCCGGTTTGCGCCAATGCGCTTAAACCAATAGTGCAGCCCAACTAAGTCTGTAAAGCCCATGCCGCCGTGTACCTCGGTTGAGGTTTTGGCAATGGCTTTACCCACTTCAGATAGATGCGCCTTGGTGTGGCAGGCGGTGGCTCTAGCTTCGTCTGGCAAATCTGCCAGTGCGTGGGCGGCGAACCAAACCATTGAGCGACAAGGCTCTAAAGATGCAGCCATTTCAGCGCACATGTGCTTGACCGCTTGGAAGCTGGCAATAGGACGATTGAATTGCTCGCGCTGCTTTGCGTAATCTACGGCTTGATCAAGCATGTCTTGGGACGCCCCAAGGGTGTCTGCTGCCAGCATCACTCGGCCAATATCTAAAGCGGCTTCAAATACGCTGACATTCGTGCTGATGCAGGTGGCAGTAACGTCTTTGTAGTTTAACTCTACAGTTTGGCGGGTTTTGTCCACGGTGGTTAATAGGGTGCGCGTAAGCCCAGTATCATCGGCTGAGACCATGTATAGGTGCTTGTTTTGGTCTGCTACCAAATAACTGTCCGCTATTGCATCAAAGGCAAATAACGAGGTGCCGTTCATGATGCCATTGCTGACCTGAATGCCTGCATTATTACGGCGTTTAATGGCTTCGCCAAATGCAATGCCTACACGGTGTGTGCCAGCTGCCAGCTGGGCGAGCATTTCGCCATGATCGCCACCGCTGGCGATCAGTGCAGTAGGTGCCATAACCGCGCTGCCCAAAAAGGGGCCAGGTGCGACATTGTTGCCTAAACATTCTGCCACTATGGCTGCGTCAAGGGGCGTCATGCCAATGCCGCCGTGTTCCTCAGGAATAAGTATTGCAGCTACGCCCAGTTCGGCCAGTCCAGCCCAGACGTCAGCATCGCTGCCGCCCTCGGCGTATTTGCGTACTTGATCTAGTGAGGCGTTGTCGTTCAAAAAGCGTTTCACATTATCCTGTAGGAGGATTTGTTCTTCTGATAATCCAAATTGCATTTAATCTCTCCTAGCGGGATTTTTCGATTTTTGGTTCGCGTGGCATGTCTAAGCCGCGCTCACTGATGATGTTTTTCTGAATTTGCGAGGTGCCGCCGCCAATGATCAGGCCAAGGTAATACATGTACTCGCGCTGCCAGCTACCGGTGTTGCGCAGGTGCGGATTGTCTTCATAAGCCAGACCAATTTCGCCCATTACATCAATGGCTAAGCCTTCAAGTTCATGGCGTAGCTCAGTACCTTCCAGCTTGGTGATCATGCGTGAAAGCCCCGCATCTTGACCGGGGTTCAAACGTGCAGAAAGCACTCTGAGTTCGTTAAAACGCATGGCCATGACGTGGCCTTGAATCTTCATTAAACGGTCACGATAAACCGGGTTATCGATAAGGCGTTCGCCGTCTGCGGTGTCTGCTTTCATCAATTCAATGAGAGTGTTTATGCGGGTTTGTGCAGTATTCGCGGGCGCCAGAGTTTCTCTCTCGTGACCCAAAATTGCGTTAGCTACCTGCCAGCCCTGACCGCGCTCACCGACAATTTGGTGCTTAGGCAGGCGCACATCTGTATAGAAAGTTTCGTTGAAGTTGGCGGCGCCAGTCATATCGACGAGCGGACGAATTTCAATGCCAGGTGTCTTCATGTCGAACAGCAAAAAGGAAATGCCTTTGTGCTTGGGTGCATCTGGTTCGGTTCTGACCAAACAGAATATCCAATCTGCAATGTGCGCCGTACTGGTCCAGATTTTTTGCCCGTTCACTACCCATTCATCGCCGTCTAAAACCGCTGACGTGGTGAGGCTGGCAAGATCGCTGCCTGCGCCGGGTTCAGAATAACCTTGGCACCAAATCATCTCTCCATGAATGGTGGGGCGAATGAATTGCTCTTTTTGTTCTTGAGTACCCATCTCTAGCAGCGTGGGCACTAGCATGGAAATACCTTGCCCCCCCAGACCTGTGTTTACCCTTAGGTTGGAGAATTCTTCTGCAATGATTCTAGACTTAAGAATATCGGGCTCTGCGCCAAAGCCACCAAATTCTTTAGGAATGGTGCGTGCGGTGTAGCCGTTCTCTATCAATAGCTTTTGCCAGTCTTTGGCGGTTTGCCCGCGAAGGTCGTTGCCCTTGGGCGCCTTGTGGGCGTTGTTGGCGAGGAAACTTTGTACCTCCACACGAAATTCGTCGTACTCTGAACCGAATGATAGATCCATGACCGCTCCCGGATATTTATAATTAGAATTTGGCGTTGCCGTTATTGCTTGTAACGCTCAAAATTTAGCCTCCAAAGGCTACCCGCTCGAAACAGCTCTGGCAACTGGCGGAGGTGTGGCCGGAGTGGTACACAACGGCAAGGCCATGGGATACGCTGCTGCAGAGATAGCAGCATGCCTTGCGCAAGTTAAAGAGTTAAAAGGAAAGAAATCGATGTCGACAGAAAATGCATTAGCAATGCTGCGCACCATGGCGCAGATGCAAGATGAACATAATGCGCTGGTACACCCGCAATGGCGCGACCAAGGCCATCAATATTATAGAGCAGTGTGGGTTGAGTGCGCAGAAATGCTCGACCACTTCGGCTGGAAGTGGTGGAAAAAACAGAGTCCAGACTTAGATCAGGTAAAGCTCGAGTTGGTGGATATTTGGCATTTTGGTCTTAGTGAAATGTTACGTAGCGGACCAGTGGATGAGGCTATTGCCGCTCAACTCAGTGCAATTGAAGCCGCTGACGTCAATGCGCCTGAAGACGTGCGCGCTGAAAATTTTCGGCTTTCTATCGAGCAGCTAGCCGCAGCGTGCTTGGCTACCCGATCTTTTGATTTGCCCGCCTTCAAATTGGCTATGGCCAGTTTGCCTATGGATTTGCCAGAACTTTACGCGATGTACATTGGCAAGAATATTCTTAACCGGTTCCGCCAGAACAATGGCTATAAGAGCGGCGAATACCGCAAACTTTGGCAGGGTCGCGAAGACAACGAGCATTTAGTTGAGTTATTGGACGAGTTGTCTGACGTGGTTGAAGGTCTACCGGACAAGTTATACGCCGGCCTGGAAGCGCGTTACACAGCCTGATGCCTGTCGCCAAAATCCCTAGGATTCAGATCGACACTTTATGGGTAGAGCGTTGGCAACCGGAGTTGATTGGTACATTAATGTTTGTGCTGCGCACCCACCAAGCGCGTGCGCAAGTGTTGTTGATTCACAAAAAGACAGGCCATGGTCAGGGCCGCGTTAATGGACCCGGTGGTAAGTTAGATGCTGGGGAGAGTTTGACCGCCTGTGCCACGCGAGAAGTGCTTGAAGAAGTGGGGCTGCAAGTGGCGAATCCAGTATGTCGGGCGGAGCTGCGTTTTGTAGAGTTAGATGGGTCTCAATGGCTGGGTTATGCATATACCGCAGATCAGTTTGGCGGCCAGTTAATAGAAACGCCAGAAGCGAAACCTTTTTGGTGTGATATTGAGGAAATTCCATTTGCTGATATGTGGCCGGATGACCAGATTTGGTTGCCAACTATTTTGCAACAGCATGCGAGCCAGTCTATTGGTAAATCGCTTGACCAAAAATCTGGCGATAAACACCAGCCGCTGGTCGGGGACTTTTTGTTCGAAAACGAACAGCTGCTTGAGCATCGAGTTTATAAGGACAAAACCTTTTCGGTGTCGTTGGACACAGTGCTAGACAATACTTAACTGGTTTAGCTGTAAGGGTTTAGCTGTAAGGGTTTAGCGGTAAGGGTTTGCTGGAGGGCGTAAGTTAAAGCAGGGCGGTTCCCCTCAAACCAAAAAGGACCAAAGTAGCCCAAGGCCAAATAAGACCGGATAAAGCTATTCGGCGAATTTGAATATAAGGAAAGTGATCATGCGCATCGGCATATCTATTAGTTCTAGCTACCGTGTTGAAGACCCAAGTTTGGGTGCCAGATTTATGATTGAGCGTGCGGCCACAGCCCGCCGAGCGGATTTAGACAGCCTTTTCATTGGCGACCATCATGTTACGGCCCAGCCTTACTACCAAAATTCTCCAATGCTGGGCCGCTTACTTGCCGAGTGGAACAACAAGCCGGCTGGGGCACTCTACCTTTTACCTTTGTGGCACCCGGTATTGCTGGCTGAACAAATTGCGACCCTTGCCGCCATCATGGAGGGCAGGTTTATTTTGCAATGTGCGTTAGGAGGAGAGCGGCCACAAAGTGAAGGCATGGGCATTGATATGAAGTATCGAGCGCCCATGTTTGAAGACAGCCTAGATATTATGCAACGACTTTGGGCTGGCGAAACTGTTACTCATGAACGGTTTTGGAATATTAAGAATGCCAAAATTTCACCGCTGCCCGCCCAGAAGATAGAAGTGTGGGTGGGTTCATCTGCGCCAGCTGCGTTGAACAGAACGGCGCGGGTGGCCGAAGGTTGGCTGGCGCAACCTGGGCTGAGTTTGCAGGGCGCAACAGATCAGCTTAATCAATATCGTCAGGCTTGTGCCGAGCATAATCGCCAGCCCACGGCAGTAGCTGTTAGGCGGGATATTTTTGTCGGCGGTACCTCCCAAGAGGCAGAAGCCTTTAAAAGTAAAGCTGTGGAAAAAGGCTATAGAGGGTTTGCCCCTGAGTCGATGTTGGTGGGTAGCGTTAACCAAGTGGCAGATGAATTGGCGGCTTTTAAGGAGGCCGGTTTTACCGATGTCATTATTCGCAATATGTCATCGAACCAGTCTGAGGCTCTGGCCAGTATAGAAAGAATTGCAGAGGTCAAAGCTATGCTCGAGCGTTCAGATCAGTAAAAAACCGCCCCATCAAATGGGCTAAAAATTCTTAAAAAAACTATTTACATCCTCTTTTAACGGCAGATAATCCAGCTTAATGACTTTGTATTTTGTTGGGTACCTTTGCCCGCAAACGACGGTGTTTTTGGTTGCTGGTTAGGGTGTTCTTTTTAACGAGGCTGCCTGATCATAGACTGAAAACTTTTTTACAGACAAGTAACTTAACCGCGAACGAAAGATAGAAATTATCTGTTTCGAGTTGGGAGAACCTTTATGAAGAACCCGGGTGAGGATGAAGCGCGAGGCATCGAAGACGATGTGTTGGATGAAAATTTTATCGAAGAAAGCGCAGATTGGGAAAGCTCTGAGCCGGAGTGGGGCAATGGCAAAGGTGATCAGCTCACCTGTTCTGCGAAGACCAAAATGACACGTCAGGCCATAGAAGATTGGCATGAGCAACGCAGAATTGAGCGCGAGCTTGATGCGCTGCTAAATGACTAGTTTTAGGCGCTGAGGCGTAATGACTTTAATTCCAAGGCGTTACCTCACATAAAATAGTTGGCACAAACGATGCGGTATTAGTGTTGGATATTTTTGCTTGCGCTTGTAAAGGGCGTCACGCGAAATTTGGTTGGCGGAGTGATGGCGTTAGTGATCAAGTAATAACCGAAATTCCTCGATCGCGGCGATAACAAATTTATTGTCGTCGTTATTGCCGCGATTAGGCGATGTATAAAATCTCTAGAGTAGCCGGCTAAAGTCTGCGCTCGCTAGTTTAATCGCTCAACGCGGATTTGGATGGCGGGGTGATCCCAGCGATGAATAGAAGAAAGTGCTGATGTGGTGAGCCCGTCAGTAGTTGTGACTACGCCTGCGTGCACGAACACGCTATCTCTGACATCGTCGCGAACGGCGTTGAAGCCTTCTTGAGCGCCGCCAGCTGCTGCAGGGCCGGGCATGGTAGCGGCAGTTTCAGTATTTGCCTCTGTGCCAGTGTCATAACTCAGCGCATTCACGCGCATGGATTCATTAGAGTTCAGGGTCGATATATCAATGCGGTTGAGAGCCGCGATAGCGTCATTTGTATTCACTAGCATTGCTACTAAAGACAGTGACAGACTTCTGATTTGGGATTCAGTCACTTCGACCTCTATACTTTCAGATTCTCCCGGTCCTATATCGCCGGTTCCAGAGGCCGCGCCAAAGACACCTACCATGTTTTCAGCCGCAGCAAGTAAAGCGCTATTGTCACCACTCTCAGCAAGCATCTCTAACTCTGTAGAAGCAGGTTCGCCAAGGTTAAAGGTGCTCCAGCTACCGTCATGTAACACAATGGCAACAGGTGAAAATGGTTGTGCAGCTGTGGTGTTAGTCAGGGTCACTCGGTAACTGATGGCGGCTTGCTGTGTAAATGACGTCGCTAGATTGCTGTTGGCCCCGCAAGCCACTAACAGTGATGCTGATATTGCAGTCAGGCTTAGTTTTAAGAGAATTTTCATTGTGCTTTCCTTAACGTACGGTGACAGTGATTCTGGCAACAGGATTGAGCCAACGCTGTACCCTGCTATCTACGTCGCTTATGCCGCCCGCTGTATTGGCGTCACCTAAGTTGCCGCGGTGGATGTGGACAAAACCTTCAGTAGTGGTTGTCACGCCTGTGCCGCCTGTTCCAAGTACTGGGTTTAGCGGTTCTGGAACTGGAAAACCTGGTGTGTTCAAATCGCCGCCGCCACGTAATTCATCATTGGCTTCGGTGCCTGCGTCGTAGGCGTTGGCATAAAAGGTATAGGTGCCAGCTTCGGTGGGGATATCAACTGCATTTAGCCCAACGAACCCGTCATTAGATGGCAACACCATTGCCACAATAGACAGTTGTGTATTTGCCGTGGCGTTAATCGTGTCTAGCGTGCTCGTAGCTGTGGCGCCCGGGGCTAGCAAGCCCGCCGCTGGGTTGTTGTCCATAGTCGCACCTGAGCTGGTTAATACGCGTGCAAGGTCTTCAATCTCTCCGGTTTCAGCCATCGTTTGCAATTCAGTCGAGGCGCTTACGCCACTGGCGAATAGGTTAACGTCGGCAGCATGTGCTACTACGGCAATCGGAGTAAAGTATAAGCCTCGGGTTATGTTGTCGATGGTGATATCAAAGTCGACTGCCGCAGCCATTGGGGCTAGGGCAGATAAAATAATGGCTATAAGACATTTGTTAGTTTTTGCGATGAATCGCTTCAATATGCTATTTGTCGTAGCAGATAGTTGGATTGCAGGTCGGTCGAGGTGGTTAATTAACATATGTGAGGTTTCCGAAAGTAAGTAAATTTGTTAGAACAAAATTTGCGTAGTCGATTAGAAAAACATATTGCTACGAACTTAGTCACCTGATTGGCGTAAAAGTTGTGTTTGGGCAGGTTGCGGGCTTATTGAAAGCCTGTTTTTAAGGTTGGTTGTTGGTGCTTTTAAACCCATAAATCGCACCCGCATTATGTTAAGTTAAGGCTTATTACTATTTGAGCGCCTTATGTCTGACTTGCCCAATTGCCCTGAATGTAGTTCTGCACTTACCTATCCAGATGGTGAGTTTTTAGTCTGTCCAGAATGCGCGCACGAGTGGAGTCCTACTGATAACCAGGGTGATTTGGAGGAGGGTGTGAAAGATGCTCACGGTAATCTTTTACAAAATGGCGACACTATTAGTGTGATCAAAGATCTGAAAGTGAAAGGCTCTTCCTTGGTGGTGAAAGTGGGTACAAAGGTCAAGAATATTCGGTTAGTGGACGGCGATCACGACATTGATTGTAGAATTGACGGCGTGGGTGCCATGAAGCTTAAGTCTGAGTTCGTCAAGAAAGTCTGATCCTTGGTTGGTCTGTATCGTTGAGGGTAGGTCGGTTGACTTGCCTAGAGCCTAGCCGCCCGCGTGTAATCTTTCGAGTGTCCCCTTGCCTTGCCTGAACCGTTTTTTATTCTTTCGCCAACTCGTCATAACCCCGTCATAGCCCTTCGCTTGTATTCCTATCCCCTTAAAGACAGAATCTTCGTTAAGAGGGAGATTCCATTGCTTGGCTTAAGACAATGTGTGTATCTGATTTTGACCTGATTTTTCCGGGCATTAGATGCAATTTAGCTATGTCAAAATCCAACGTGAAAGTCCTGCAAGCAAAAAAATTTTGGGGAAATCAGTGTCTAATTTAAACAAGCTACTTATTGCTAATCGTGGCGAAATAGCCATCCGTATCACTCGTGCCGCTCAAGAATTGAGCATCACAGCAGTTGCCATTTATCCCGAAGATGACGCTCAGTCTTTGCATGTACGCTTAGCTGATGAGGCTATTGCCCTCGAGGGCCGCGGTGCTTCTGCCTACTTAGACATTGCGCAAATTGTGCAGTTGGCCAAAGACGCCGGCTGTGATGGCGTACACCCCGGTTACGGTTTTCTCAGCGAGAACGCAAATTTTGCAGCGGCAGTTGAAGCAGCAAACATGACCTTTATTGGTCCCAGTGTCGCAGCACTCGACGCCTTTGGTGATAAGGGCAAGGCCCGAGCCTTGGCACAAGCCTGTAACGTACCTGTTGTCGCCGGCCTGTCTGAGGCCATTACCTTGCAGCAAGCAGAGGCGTTTTTCGCCGTCCATGCCGATAGCGGTATTTTGCTTAAGGCCATCGCAGGTGGGGGTGGGCGAGGTATGCGGATTGTGCGCAGCGTTGATGAGTTGGCTGATGCGTTTGCACGTTGTCAGTCAGAAGCCTTGGCCGCTTTTGCTAATGATGGTTTGTATGCAGAGCAATTGGTGGCTAGCCCTAGGCACATAGAAGTGCAAATCATCGGCGATGGCTCTGGTGCGGTCAGTCATATCTGGGAGCGCGAATGTAGTCTGCAACGACGCCATCAAAAGCTGGTGGAAATTGCCCCCAGTCCTACATTAGATCCTGCCATGCGCACAGCTATGTGTGACGCTGCTGTGCGTCTTGGCAAGGAAATCAATTATGCAGGCTTGGGCACTATTGAGTTTTTGCTCGACACCAATGCTAATGAGTTCTTCTTTATTGAAGCCAACGCACGTCTGCAGGTAGAGCATACGGTGACTGAGGAAGTCACAGGCATCGATCTTGTGCGTGCGCAAATTGAAGTGGCCGGCGGTGCCAGTTTGCATGATTTGGGGTTGCAGCAAGCCGATGTGCCTGACCCTCGCGGCTACGCTATTCAATTGCGGATTAATATGGAGACTATGACTGCTGAAGGCGATGTGATGCCTGCGGGTGGACGTTTGTCCAAATTTGAAGTGCCTACCGGTCCGGGCTTGCGCACCGACACCTACGGCTATGCCGGTTATACCACCAACCCCAATTATGATTCTTTGTTGGCTAAGGTTATTTGCTACAGCCCTTCGAAAAATTATGCTGACGTCATTAAACGCGCCCAGCGCGGTCTAAAAGATTTTGTTGTAGAAGGTGTGAGCTGCAATATCGATTTCCTTGCAGCCCTTATTGACTCAGAAGACTTTGCCAACAACGCGGTAACCACACGCTATTTAGATGAACATATGGCCAGTTTAGTCGCCGCATCGACTCCAGTTGTTGCTGAGGTTTCTCCTTCTTTGGCCGGCGCTCAGGTGAACCTCAATGATCCGTTGGCTGTTTTAGAACATGGCAAATCTGGTCTTCCGGGCATGGGTGGCGGGCCGCAAATTTTAGATCTTGTGAATGCCGATTTACCAGCGGGTACCGAGGCTATTATTGCGCCAATGCAGGGTACCGTTGTGAGCTTTACGATTGAGCCGGGTGATGAAGTCTATGTCGGTAAGCTAGTGCTGATTATGGAAGCCATGAAAATGGAGCATGAAGTGCGCGCCGATATCAGCGGCGTTGTACAAAGTTTAGGTGTGGCCGTTGGCGATACTATTTTCCAAGGGCACCCACTGATTTATTTGCAATCTAAAGACGTGGAGGTGGCCGAAGAAGCGGCCAAAGCTGAAATTGATTTAGATTATATCCGCCCAGACCTGCAAGAAGTCTTTGATCGAAAGGGTGCGGGTTTAGATGAGAATCGCCCGGAAGCGGTGGCCAAGCGTTATAAAACTGGGCGGCGTACCGCCCGCGAAAACGTCGCAGATCTTTGCGACGAAGGCACATTTATTGAGTATGGCTCGGTGGTAATTGCCGGCCAGCGTCGCCGTCGCTCCATTGAAGACCTGATTAAAAACACTACCGGTGACGGTATGGTGGCGGGTTTGGGCCAAATCAACGGCCAGCTATTCGACGAAAAGCGCAGTCGCGCCTTGATTATGTCGTATGACTACATGGTGCTCGCCGGCACCCAAGGCATGAAGAACCACGACAAGAAAGACCGGCTTTTTGAAATAGCTGAAAAGTATCGTCTGCCCACAGTATTGTTTGCTGAAGGTGGCGGTGGTCGCCCTGGTGATACAGACGGCTCCGGCGTTGCCGGATTAGACTGTTTAGCCTTTACCTATTTTGCTCGGCTCTCTGGTTTGGTACCGGTTGTGGGTATTACCACAGGCCGCTGTTTTGCGGGCAACGCAGTATTGTTGGGATGCTGTGACGTGATTATTGCCACCGAAGGTTCCAATATTGGCATTGGCGGGCCAGCGATGATTGAAGGTGGCGGTTTGGGCGTGTTTACCCCGGATGAAGTGGGGCCAATGGACGTTCAAGTAGAGAACGGGGTTGTCGATATTCCTGTTGCTAATGAAGCAGAAGCCGTTGCCGCTGCGAAGAAGTATCTTTCTTATTTCCAAGGACCGGTAGATCAGTGGGAGTCGCCAGACCCACGCGAGCTGCGGTTTATGGTGCCGGAGAATCGTTTGCGCTATTACGACATGCGTGAAGTGATTAAAGGCATTGCTGATATTGATTCGGTACTCGAACTGCGTGAGTACTGGGGCATTGGCATTATTACCGCATTTATCCGGGTGGAAGGTCGTCCAATGGGTGTTATCGCGAATAACCCGGCGCATTTGTCTGGTGCTATAGATGCGCCAGGTGCTGATAAAGGCACACGCTTTATGCAACTTTGCGACGCCTTCGACATTCCCATTCTTTCTCTATGTGATTGCCCGGGCATTATGGTGGGTCCAGAAATTGAAAAAACAGCGGTAGTACGACACGCCGCTCGTATGTTTGTCACCAGTGCCAATATAGATGTGCCATTGATGACTATTGTAACGCGCAAAGGTTATGGCCTAGGCGCCCAGGCAATGGCCGGTGGCAGTTTTAAGGCCACACTCTTTACTGTGACTTGGCCTACCGGTGAGTTCGGCGGTATGGGCTTGGAAGGCGCAGTGAAACTGGGCTATCGCAAGGAATTGCAGGCCATAGAAGATCCTGCGGAGCGGGCCGAGAAGTACGAGGGCATGGTGGCGGATATGTACAAGCGCGGTAAGGCGGTGAACATGGCCTCGCACTTTGAGTTGGATGACGTCATTGACCCAGCGGAAACCCGCAACTGGATCAGTCGAGGTCTGCAATCAGTGCCGCCAGTTGAAGGACGCAAAGGCAAGAAACGACCCAACGTCGATACTTGGTAAAGATACTTGGCTAATCTTGGTTAGGCACCTCGGCAAGAATGACGGCTAGAGGTACCTAGTTGAGATAGTTAGTTGAGACAGTTAGTTGAGGTACTGAGTAGAGATGCTGAGTAGTTACCCGGCAGACAGTTGAACTGGATTTCAGTGTGCGGGATGTTAATATCCCACGCCATTGCCCCGCTGATCTCTTCATATAATTGGGCATTTTAAGGAACTTTTATGATCACATTTACGCTTAATGGTGCAGAGCAATCTTTGGATATTGACCCCAATACGCCATTGCTTTGGGCAATAAGAGAAAATCTACAGTTAACCGGCACCAAGTTTGGTTGCGGTGTGGCTCAGTGTGGTGCTTGTACCGTACACCTTAACGGCCAAGCCATTCGCTCTTGCGTTACCCCATTGGCTGCAGCCCAAGGCTCAGCGGTGACCACTATTGAAGGCCTTGCATCAGCTGAAGGTGTAATGCACCCAATACAAGAAGCCTGGGTTGCTGAGCAAGTGCCACAATGTGGTTACTGCCAATCAGGACAAATTATGTCAGCAGTTGCCTTACTCGAACAAAACTCTAATCCTGATGACGCTGCAATAAACGCTGCGATGTCTGGCAATATTTGTCGCTGTGGCATGTACGGTCGTATTCGTAAAGCCATTAAGCGCGCTGCGGGTGAGAGCGTTGTAGGTGTTTTTGATCCAAAAGCCAACAATCCACAGGAGGCATCAAATGTCTAAATTAGGTAAGTGGAGTAGACGTGGTTTTATTGCTGGCGGCGTAGTTGCTGGTGGTGGTTTGGTGATTGGTGTTGCACTGCGTCAGGGCGACCGCCGTGGTGATGTGATTTCTTCTGTCACCACCGACGGTGATGAACTGCTCAATATTTGGGTAAAAATTAACGAGGCTGGCGAAATCACCGCCATTGTCCCGCACAGTGAAATGGGCCAAGGCGCGCAAACTGCGTTGGCACAAATGCTCGCTGACGAGATGGATGCTAAATGGTCTGATGTCGGCTTTGAAGAGGCGCCGGCTACAGACGACTATGCTAACTGGGCGTTGGGTAAAGGCTTTATTTTAGGTGACGCTGCGGTTCCTGAAGCGTTGGTACCCACCGTTGATGGTGCGTTTTATCAGGTCGCCAAAGCCATGCGCCTACAAATCACAGGTGGTAGCGCCAGTGTGCGTACAACCGGTTTACACGGTATGCGTGTTGCTGGTGCAGCGGCTCGAGAAATGTTGATTAAAGCAGCCGCCGGTAAGTGGCAGGTTGCTGAAAGTGAGTTAAGTGCAAGCGAAAGTGTCATCACTCATGTCGCCTCTGGGCGTACAGCCACCTATGCTGAATTGGCATCAAGTGCTGCATTGTTCAGTCCATCTCCAACTCCCAAGCTGAAAGACATTGCTGATTTCAAAATTATGGGCAAGCACGTTGAGCGCCATGACATTCCTTCTAAGGTAGATGGTACCGCCGAGTTTGGTATCGACGCTCAAGTACCCGGCATGCAATATGCGGCCATTAAGGCTGCGCCAGTTTTTGGTAGTGCAGTGGCCTCTATAGATTCAAGCAAAGCCGAGCAGCGCGCCGGGGTAACTCAAGTTGTTAATTTGGGCGATGCTGTTGCCGTTGTTGCAAGCGGGTACTGGTTGGCAGAGCAGGCGTTGAAAGACGTTAATGTTAAGTGGACTAAAACCAGCAACGACGCGGTCAATACCGAATCAATGCGCGAACAATTCCGCAATGACATTACTAATGCCGCCGCTGATGGTAGTAGTACATCAGATGTAGAGCTGGGTGATTTCACCAAGGCTTTTGCTAGTGCCGAGCGCGTTTTGGAAGCCACTTACGAGGTGCCATTTTTGGCCCACGCTTGTATGGAGCCGATGAATGCAACAGCAAGTGTTAACGGCGAGATGTGTGAAGTGTGGGTTGGCGCGCAAAACCCAATGGGTTTTCGTTACGAAGTGGCAACAGCATTAGAGCTAGATCCTGAAAATGTAACCATTCATCAGCACTTTATGGGGGGTGGTTTTGGTCGCCGTTCCATAGCAGATTCGGCGATACAAGCCGCAATGATCGCCAGAGAATTGGGTACACCAGTGAAATTGATCTGGTCTCGTGCCGAAGATATGCAGCACGATATTTATCGTCCTGGCGTGACTTCAAAGTTCCGCGCAGCTGTAGCCGCAAATGGCGAAGTGTTGGCATGGGACAATGTGTATCACGAAAAACATGAGCCAGCAGAAGCGCCGGTCATTCCTTACGCAATCACCGCGCAGCATATTCACCATACTGACAGCCCAACCCACTTACCCTTTGGGCCATGGCGTAGTGTGGACCATTCCCAACACGGTTTCTTTACCGAGGCGTTCTTTGACGAAGTTGCTGAGGCAGCAGGCGAAGACCCTTATCAATTACGTCGTAAGTTGCTCGCCGACAAGCCCAGACACCTCAAGGTACTTGACCTTGCTGCGGAAAAAGCAGGCTGGGGTGAGCCAATAGCTGAAGGCAAGGGTCGAGGTATTTCTTTGCAGGAATCCTTTGGCAGCTTGGTCGCCCAGGTGGTGGACGTTACTCTGGCGGGTGGCAAAATCGGCGTAGATCGCGTGGTTTGCGCAATAGATGCGGGCTTTGCTGTTTCTCCTGACGGATTAACTGCGCAGATGGAGTCTGGCATTATTTATGGCTTAAGTGCAGCGATGTACGGCGAAGTCAGTGTAGAAAATGGCGCGGTTCAGCAAACCGCATTCCACGACTACCCCGTGACCCGTATGGCAGACTCGCCAGTGATTGAAACCTATATTCTTGACAGTGGTGAGGCGATGGGTGGCGCTGGTGAACCGGGCACGCCTGGCATAGCACCGGCGCTGGCTAATGCTATTTACCAAGCAACGGGCACACGCGTGCGCAAGCTGCCGGTTTCTCAATATGATTTCAATTATCGTATAGAGGAAACAGAAGAGTTGGGTTAGTCGATCCAAGATAGGAGCGGTTAGCTAGATTAAGATAAAGTCAGCTAAAAAAAAAGCCCGGCGTTGCCGGGCTTTTTTTTGTTTCTCGTTTAGCCTTGTTTTGCGCTGTTTTTGCTTCTGCTCCTGTTTTTACCAAAGCTATTTTTTTCGCAAGAACGATCTTTTTGGGAGAGCTGGGCTTTAGGCGAAAGTGTAATCAGTTTACTCAATCTCAAAGGTCACACCAGCGCTGGCGGGTAGTCGGCTGAGTAATGCATCACCCATCGCACTTGCCGGTGTCCAGAAGCCACCCTTCACTGGCAGGTCGTCTTGAGCAAGGGCAAGGGCGCTTTCAACAATCATCTTTGAAGTTGAGCCGTAGCCCGGATCTTTGTCGCCTTTAACATGGGCGGTCATATTCTTGCTGGGGTCCGTTGGATGTATGCCGCGCAACTCAATGTGGTAGTGGCCGTTTTCAATGGCCTCTGGCGTTGGTCCTTCGCCGGGCTTGGGCAGGAACTTTTTCAGCAGTTTACGAGTAATAGGTACTGCAGCTAAACCCGCAAAAGCCATGGTGCCTGCGCCTACAGCATTGGCGCCCAAGAAACCTTTAGCGCCTTTACTGATCACAGTGCCTTCGTCGTAGCGGAAATCTACACCGTAAGCGCCGTTCAATAACTCGTTGCTGCGTCGCACCACGCGAGTGTTAACCGAAGCCATAACGAAGGGTCCAACCCATGCGTCAAAGTCTTCATCAAAGTAGGCGCTCATGCGGTCAGGCCCATCTAGGCCAGTCATCTTGTCATTAAGGCAGTACGGGTTGGCCATAGTTTTCATGATAGATGAATCTTTTTGCGCGCTTTCCATCATGGCCATCATGCTGTCTATGGTGCCGCCACTGAATCCGCCGCTAAAGGCCCGGGGGCGATACTTAATGTGCCTGGCCGGGACACCATGTTTGGCTTGCATTTGTTGTTGTAGAAAATAAACCCCTAGGTCTGATGGTATGCTGTCAAAACCGCAGGTATGAACTATTCTCGCGCCGCTGGCCACAGCTTCGTCCTGGTGCTTGGTGATCATCTCGCGCATCCAATGGACTTCGCCAGTGAGATCACAGTAATGGGTGCCGTGGCGCGCACAGGCTGCAACCAGCTCAGAACCATAACGTGCATAGGGTCCCACGGTTGTTAATATCACGCGGGTCTGTTGCACCAAGTTATCTAAAGAGTTTGCATCAAGACTGTCGGCTTCTAATACAGGCACGTCACGACCAGCAAGTAAGGAGGTGAGCTTCTCAGTGTTTCTGCCAGCGACAGCCCAGCGTACATTACTGTTGGTGTAGTTCTTGGACATATAGTCCACTACCAGCTGTCCGGTGAAGCCGCTAGCCCCCCAAATGATAATGTCGTAAGGACGTTCCATAGCTTTCTTCCAATTTAGTTAGGTATCAATGAGTGGCCAGTTAGCCGCATTCTTTGTCATTCAATAGTGAAAACAAGAGTTAAAATTGTACATAAAAAACCCCGCTTAAAGCGGGGTTTTTCTAGCAGCGGCCGGCAGTTTTGGCAGCGTTAATGATTAACGTGCGTCGGCTGCGGCCTGCTTATTTGCAGCCCTGCGCTTTTCAATATTGTACATTTCCTTAATGTCCAAGCCGCCGTCGCCATTGGTGTCTACGGCTTTGAAGCCCTGGACTAACTGCTTTTTCATACGCTTGGGCAGTTCTTTCCAGCTTAATTTACCGTCTAGATCTTTGTCGATAAAGCCAAAGTACTGGGTCAATTGCGCTAGGCCCTTGTCGTGTATTGGCGCTTCGGTTGTTTCATTAACTAAGGTATAGCTGAAGGCACCGTAGAGCATTTCATCCCAACTCTGTAAGCCCCAAGTGACGTTTCGGTCTGGGTCAGGATTGCTCTTGTTTGCCGTAGAATTGTCGTACCAAGTGGTGTGTACCAGCTTAGATCCGGCTTCAATTTGCTTTGGCTCAACTAACTCGTAAGTACGCTGCCAGTTAAAGTCATAGTTAGGTACTGAAAGAACTAGCTCCTTGCTGCCGTCTGGTTTGATCAACTCAAACTTAGAAGCAACGCCCCTGTAATGCGAATGGGGCACTAAATCATGCAGCAACGCTGGTTTGTCGAATTGGAAATAGGATACTTCTGGGTGCCGCGCGGTATTCGCTGGGATGCTGATTATAGGATTAATCACCACGTCTTGGCGGTAGAAGTTTTCTGGCTTCTCATCATGGAAATACAAACCGATTTTTGAGTTGTCTACACTTTTAAGACCGTTGGGTGTGTAGTGAATTTGGAAGGTGAATTCACCGCCGGGTGCAATGTACACCCCAGTTTTTGCAGGGAAAATATTCGACTCATTGCCGGGGGCGTATCCAATTAGGTAGTTATCAAACACACCGCTGTCGCGTTTTTCTGCCGATGTACCAGCATCGATGGAGCCAGCCAAAATGTGGTGAACCACTTCTCTGTTGCCGGCAATTACTGTCGCGGACTTAACCCAAACGCCAGTATTTAGCGGGTTGGCTATTCTTGGGAATTTGTACTCAACCACGCCAGAAGCTGGGATTGTGTACTCAGGCAGTTCTAATATTAGGTCTGGTTCGCCTAATGGCCATTCTACTTGTGCAATAGAAAGCCCTTTAAGTGGATCTGCGCCTTCGCCGCGTGGCGCACCGGCCTCAATCCAATGTACTAAAGTTTGGGTTTGCTCAACGCTTAAAGATTTGTCGTTTTTCCATACACCCACGTGTGGGTCAGCGTGCCACGGTGGCATACGCTTGGTACGTATCACTTCGCGCATCATGGGGGCAAAACCACGCACTAGCTCATAGCTAGACATAGCCCAAGGACCAATGCCGCCATCGGTGTGACAAACCACGCACTTTTCTTGTAACAGTGGCGCGATGGTTTCTGTGTAGCTGATTTGTTCGTGTGCACCGTTCTTCTCAGCGAAGTTAATTAGGCAGCCAATGGCATCGCGCTGGGCTACAGCAACTGTGTTGCCTGCAATAACGTCGCGAATTGCGTCCTTGGCATAGTGGGCGGATGCTTTCTGCTTCTGCCGCTCGTAAACTTGGCGGTCGTTAATGGGGCCGCGGTACTCGATGTTCCATGTTTTGGGATTAATCACCAAAACTTCAGCGGTGCGCACTAGGTTAAGCGCTTCGCCTATGAGCTGTGTTTCGTCATGCATGATGGGCATGTCGATGCTGTATTTTTTTGCCTCTAATGCAATGGCGCTGCGGGTGTCCTGCAGGTTTGAGTTGAGCATGAAAAACTTGGCGCCTTGAGACTCGAACTCATCGCGTACTTGCTTATAGTCAGTCAGTGCGTTGCGCACGATTGGGCAACCATTGCCTTGAATCATGATTACGATAGCGCTGGCGTCTTTGTGGTAATAAAGGTTCTGAGCGTCGCCGTTGTGGTCGAGCAATACGAAGTTATCAATTCTTTCTGCGTGGGAATTGATGCTCAGCAGTAATCCGAAAATGACTAGTGTTGTAGACAGTGTTGTAGACAGTGTCTTAGAAAAGAAGCTGCGGTACATATGTGTGCTCCGATAAAAATAGGCAACATTTAAAAACGTAGAGCGGTGAATAATACGCCCTTAAATGGGTTGCACAAGGTCTGCGGGAGTGGGGGGATTGGGCAAACTTGACGGTCAGTTCGGTAAGTTTTAAGTGGGGGTTTGCCGCAAATGGCTAATAAAGGCGTTGTACGGAACTACTCAGACTTGTCAGTTTGATTGTGATGCCACAGCAACGTGCCACCGGCCACTGCAGCGGGCAGCAAGAAGAAGTTAACCAGCGGTATTGCCATAGCAAGACTGGTCATTGCGCCAAAGCCCATAGAAGGCAGTAGGTTTTTTTTCAGTTGCGCCAGAGAATTTGTAAAGCTCATGTTGTTATTGTCGGCAGCATAGTCTGAAAATTGCACGGACATGATCCACGCGCCATATAAACCGCCAAATAGTGGTGCAATGATGTTTACCACAGGGATTAGGCTAAGAATGATAAGGCCTACTAGGCGGGGGATGTGGTAGCGCAGCTTGCGCAGTTCGCGAGATAAATCTTTGAAGATGCCTGCCAATAGTGACCGGAAACTTTTGTCCTCAGGCGGGCTGACATTACCCGTTAAGCCTGCTGGAGGGTTTGTTGCATGTACTGCTTGTTCCACTGCCATTGCCAGGCCACTGAATAGCGGAGATGCAATGATTATGGTGATAAAGCTCACCGACCAAGCTGAAATCAGTGCCAGCAAAATAAACAGTACCGGTACAACAATCCATTCCAACCAGTTCAACCAGTCGGGTAAGTCGGGAGTGGCGGCGGCAATAATGCTGCGGCCAAATAAATACAGTGTTGCTAAGGTCAGCGTTAATCCAATACCTGCTGGCAGCCAAAAATAACGGCGCAAGCCGGGTTTGTTGGCCAGCGCAAAGCCTTTGAAGAAAAAATTAACACCAATGAAGAAACTCATTTGCGGACTCTACACGTTTGTTGAAAGTGTATGAAGGCTGGGGATGCTGTTGTTTGTGCCAGCTTTTTTAAGTGCTCTGACAGCGCGTTTATAAATCGCGACAAATGCCTACAAATGCTTCAGATGTGGGTATTATTCCTGTCCAGAGATGGGAGCGATTGGCAGCCGACGAAATAGGCAGGACCAAATGGTAAAAACGCTTATATGTTTTTGCGTGGAAAACGCTCGTCTAACAAAACAAAATAACATTGGGAGAGCGGCATGGCTTCAGCAAGCGCAGGGGATATTCAGGGCATTAATGTGGCGTCGGTTACGGCGTGGATGCAATCACACATCGCAGATTTGGCGCTGCCTTTAGAGTTCGATCTCATTGCAGGCGGTCACTCGAACCTGACCTATGGCGTTAAAGACGCCAAGGGTCGCGTATACGTACTGCGCCGACCGCCGTTGGGTCATGTACTTGAAAGTGCCCACGATATGGGGCGCGAGCATAAAATCATTTCTGCGCTCAGTAACTGCTCAGTGCCAGTAGCTCAGACCGTTGGTTTGTGCACAGATATATCAGTTAATGACGCGCCGTTTTATGTCATGGATTATGTCAGTGGGCCGGTTTTGCATGATGCTGAGGTGACTCAAGCCATTCCAATGAACGAGCGTGCAACACTGGGTGCCAGTGTTATTGAAGTACTTGCCTCTCTTCATAGTATGGATCCAGATCAAGTGGGTTTGGGGGACTTAGGGCGTAAAGAAGCTTACCTGCAACGACAAATGAATCGCTGGACTAAGCAATGGGCAGCCACCAAGACCCATGAAGTCCCAGCTATGGACGAAAGTACTAAGCTGCTTGCAGAGCGTATGCCTGAGCAAGTGGGCGCCACCATTGTTCATGGTGATTATCGTTTGGGTAATATGATTGTTGGTCAAGGCAAGATTGCCGCTGTTTTAGACTGGGAGCTTTGTACCCTAGGTGATCCTTTGGCCGATGTGGGCTACCTGTTAAATTCCTGGGTGTTGCCTGGAGAAGGTGAAGAGGATGTCGTGCCTACAGCCGCTGGCGGTTTTTGTAGCCGAGAAACTTTATCTGATTTATATGCAAAAGCATCTGGGCGGGATCTGTCTGAGATTAACTACTATCGAGCATTTTCGCACTGGCGTTTGGCTGCTATTGGGCAGGGCGTGTACAAGCGCTACTTGGTGGGTGCTATGGGCGAGAATCGCGATGTAGATTTGGATGCTCAGAAAGCAGGTATTACTTTGCGCGCTGAGGCGGCGTTAGAATTTTTGAGTTATTAGTAGAAGAATCGCTCCAAGCGCGCCCCGAACTTGGTTCGGGGTGGCTCAGAGGGCTTGAATAAAAAGGCGCGTCAGACTCAATTGTCTGAAAGCAACTCGACTTCGGGGGGAAGGACACTGTAAGGAAGGGTGTTTTGAGTTGAGAGCGCGCCTGAAACTTGAATATGCAAAGAATTGTACAGTACAAAATTGTTAAATCAACAAATATTTAGCTTTTTGTACAGGTTATGTACGGTTTTTTATAAGTATTTGCCGATTTTTGCGATATGAGGCTAGATCACAAGGCTAGTGAGTCGAAAAACCATCCGGGCGAATGCCCTGAGACTGAGCTGGCGCTGCGGCTAACTGATTGTAGGTTGCGGTTAATAAGGTATCTAGGGCTGCTTCAAGTTGAGCCCTTGCTTGTGCCGTTTCCGTTCTGGTTTGCGCTAAGGCCTCTAGTGTCTCACGCTTAGCATCGCTGTCCTTAACTTCTTCTTCGCCAGCACAAGTCTGGAAATAGTCAGTTAATGCATTGAGTTGGTGTATTTGTTCAACTAAATGTTCGGCGCACTGGTTGGGATCTTGATCTTCTGCTGCGATGGCAATCAGTTCCTCGTCGCTAAAGCGACGAGGAACGCTGACGCCATACAACCTCGGCAGGCCAAACTCATTTATGCAGGTATATTCTATTTCGGCCCAGGACACAGGCCATTTCACTGTTGCAACTTGCTGTTCTTGGCAGCGGCTAATTTGGTGAGCCGTGGCGAACTGGTAAAGCGTGACGATCTTCGTGTTAGGCAAAGCTTGCTGGGCTTGTTTGATTGCTTGTTCAGCCAGTACTGGAAGTTGTAAAACCAATACTTGAGGCGCATCCATTTCGCTTAAGGGGCTGATTTGTTCGCCCAGTTCTCTAAGAAAGGCTTCCAAGTTTGCCCAGCGCGACACAATGTCTAAACGTTGTTTGCCACTAACTCGTTGTTCTAATTGCAATAAATTGGCACCAATTAGGCCGATTCTAGGTGATTGGCCAACTAAATCTTGTACTTGGTGGTGGTCTTGACCGCTACCAGAGCGGGCATCAAGCTGCTCTTCGGTTAAGTGAATAACACTGGATATGGTTTGGCCCTGATCAATTAAGCGCTTGATTTTCTTAAGTATTTCAAGCTGATCTTTGCTGTAAAAGCGGGTTTTTCCGTCTTTATAGGCAGGGCTGAATTGATAACGCCTTTCCCATGCACGTAGGCGTTCAACGGCTATGCCCGTTAAGGATGCGACGCTACCAATGCGGTAGTAATCGTTTGTATTGCCTGAAGGTGTCATGATGATAGTTGTACAGGTACAAAGGGTGAACAAGGGTTACATGAAATTTTATCCGTGTCTACCCCTTGCTAGGCTGTTGTTTAGCTCATGTTAGGGCGCTGTACGCGTATAATTTTGCGGTGTTTTCCCTAGTTTTTTGTTGCCGGTTAGTGGGTTTCTACAAGTCTTCCGGCCCAATCCACATATGCGGATTCCACGCGATTTCCCATAGATGATCATCTAGATCTGCGAAGTAGCCAGAATAGCCACCCCAAAAAACCATTTCCGGTTGTTTGATCAGCTTTGCGCCGTGTCTTACTGCCTGCTCTATAAGGGTGTCCACATGGTCCTTGCTGCTGACATTGTGGGCTAGCGCCATGCCGCGAAACCCGCTGCCCTGGGATGGCACTTGGGCGTCTTCCGCCAACTTGTCCCAAGGATAGAGTGACAGCCAAGTGCCGTTTAAGTTGAAGAATGCTATCTCTTCGTTGAACGGCGCCATGCGGGGCAATTCCAAACCCTCGGCGTAGAAATTAATGGAAGCTTCTATATCTACCACCCCAAGAGAAATCATGCTGATTCTAGGTTGCATAGCCAAAACTCGTTTTGTGCGGGTACGGCTACTATGCCAGAGGTTCTGACCAGTTTATTACCCTTAGTCGGGTAATTTGCCGCTTGGGTCGCCGCCTTATACGCTTGGCGCTGGCTTAGCACCGTCACTTCAAGGGCAGGGGCTTTTTCACGCGCAGAATTGTTGGCTTGAGTTCTTGCACACACCCTCTGTTATTGAACAAAAGTTTGGTCAACAATAGGGCATCCAAATTAATCTGTGCACGAGAGAATAATGAAAAATAATTTAGGGCTATTTCTTAGTAAACGCGCTTTGCTTTCACCTGATCGAGAGGCCTATGTTGAGAGTGACGGCAGTTTAAGGCTAACCTTTAAAGAGTTGAACTTGCGCTGTAACCAGTTAGCAAATGCATTTGTTGAAGCAGGCGTTGAAAAGGGCGAGCGTGTGGGTTTGTTGCTCATGAATTCCAGTGAGTTCATGGAGTCTTATTATGCCCTTGCGAAAATTGGCGCAGTAGTAGTGCCTTTAAATTGGCGTTTGGTCGCTGATGAGTTGGAGTTTATTCTCAAGGACAGTGGTACCAGCAGGCTGATATTCGACAACGAGTTTGTTGATACCGTTGCGGAACTGCATGGTCGTGGCGAGAAAACAGACATCAAGCAATGGCTGCAGGTGACCCATGGTGACGTGGCTTATTTCGCCGAGAGCTATCGTGGCTTTCGCGATGCAGCCTCTACAAATGAGCCTGAAGTCACAGCCGCAGACCACGACATGCTTTACATCATGTATACCTCTGGCACTACCGGATTGCCCAAAGGTGTTGTGCATACCCACCACACCTCAATCTGGGGTTTGTTGAGTATTTCAGCTACTGCCATTTATTACGATCCCGAGCGTTATTTGGCCTGTTTGCCAATGTTCCACGTGGGCGCGTTAACGCCGTTGGCTGTAAATGTTTATCGTGGTGTAACCTCAGTGGTTATGCGCTCATTCGATCCGGTTAGCGCATGGGAGACCATTGAGCGTGAAAAAATCACCAGTGGTTTAGCAGTGCCAGCAATGTTGAGTTTTATGCTCCAAGTGCCAAATTTTGAGCGTTTTGATTACTCTAGCTTGCGCTGGATTATGACGGGCGCAGCGCCTGTGCCCCCCGCGTTGACGAAGATTTTCCATGACATGGGTATCGGCATTCAGCAGGTTTATGGGCTCACAGAAACCTGCGGGCCTACTTGTCTTATGGATGCAGAGAATGCGCTGGCAAGACCAGAGTCTACCGGCAAAGCTTTTTTCCACACTGAAGTACGAATTGCTGACGAGAAAGGTAACGACTGTCCTCCTGGCGTGGCTGGTGAGGTACTGGTACGTGGTGAACACATTATGGTCGAATATTGGAATCGCCCAGAAGCCACTGCCGAGACGATTGTGAATGGATGGCTGCACACTGGCGATATCGCGATTATGGACGAAGAAGGTTTTGTTTCTATTCAAGATCGGATCAAAGACATGATTATCAGTGGTGGTGAAAATGTTTATCCGGCAGAGATAGAGGGCGTTTTATCCGAGCATCCGGGTATTCGCGAAGCTGCCGTTATTGGCCAGCAAAGCGAGCGTTGGGGAGAGTCGCCTTTAGCCATTGTTGTGGCGATAGATGAAAACCTTACACAAGCGGATGTGATGGAGTTTTGTCAGGGCAAGTTGGCACGCTTCAAGCAGCCTAAGGCTGTTGAGTTTGTAAGTGAAATTCCTCGCAATCCTAGCGGTAAAATTTTGAAGCGCGTATTGCGAGAACAATTTGATAAAAATGCGTCAGCCTAAACTGAGCATGCTTAACAGTTGGCCGAGCAATTTTGCTTGGTCATGGCAAGACAATTAATTGCAGATTGATGACAATCTACGTTAGTAGGTAACTCTTGGGGAGTAGGGGATGGAGTTAGAAGAACTTAGAGCGCGACTAAAACCTTTTTGTGAGTCGCGTTATCCGTCACCAATAGAAATATTGGAAGTTATTACCATGCCCGGTCATGCGGGTTTTGCTTATGGCTTTCGTGTGGCCTGTTTAGGCCAAGTAGATTCGTGGTTTATTCGCCTGCCGCCCCCAGGAGTGAACTGGGTGGGTACCGCAGATGTACTGCGACAAGTGGCGGTACTCAGGGCCTTGGATGAAACAGATGTACCACACTGTTCGGTGAAGTGGTCTGGAGACGATGAGCAGTGGTTTGGCAGCCCTTATTTTGTTGTACCTTGGTTAGAGGGCGATGTTATGCGGTTGGGTGCCGAGGACTGGGGTTCTAATCTAAACGTAGAACAAATCCATGAGTTTGGCCGCCAAGCTATGTCGTCACTGGCTTCCGTACACAAGGTTGATATCAGCAAAGTACCCTATTTGGGCGCGCCGGTACCTTTTGCCGACGATGTGACTCGTTGGGATAGGTTCTATGCAAAAGCGGCAGAGCCAGAACGCTTGCAAGATGTGCCCACAGTGCGCCAAAGATTACTCGACACTGTGCCGCAAAATGCGCCAATTGGTATTTTTCATGGCGACTTCCAAACAGCCAATTTATTCGCCTCTAAAGATGCCCAGCTATTAGCTTTGATTGACTGGGAGTTGACTGGCGTCGGCGCTACGTTGAATGATGTTGGCTGGATTTGTACTTTCAGTGATGAGCAAGCATGGGTAGAAAACACAGACCGTACAATGTTTCTAACACCGGATACGCTCATTGAACTGTATCAAAATGCTTACGGCCAAGAGGTTGAAAACATTAATTGGTACCGAGCACTGGCGGCCTACAAGTTCGCTATTATCAGTGGTCTTAATTTGAGTTTGCATAGGCGCGGCAAACGTGAAGACGAGGTGTGGGAAACCACTGCACTGTCTATGAAGCCGTTAATAGACAGAGCGTTGGATTTATTAGCCAGCGGTTAGCGCAATAAAGCTGGGTCTTTTGCGGACGGAAGTCAGCAGCTGTCGTGAGTAATGGTTGGTGTCCGCGGTTGCGTGCATGGGACAAAACGCTAGCGATTATGTTCGCCGTGATCATCTGGGCAGGGTCCAATTTCAACCTGAATAGTTGAATGCTCAATATTGTAGACGTTGCGCAGTACCCGCTTAATGTCTTCTACTACCCCTTGAACCTTCGCCCCCTCATTCACCAAAGCGTGCAGCGTGAGCAATGGTTTTTCGGCGGTGAGTCCCCAGGCGTGCACGTGGTGTATTTGAATAACGTCAGACACTTCGTGGGTTAACGTGGTTTTTATATCCCCAAGATTTACGCCTTCGGGCACCCCTTCTAGAAGAATGTGCGCGGACTCTTTGACAACGTAGTAGGCGCCTCTAGAAAGAATGACCACAATAATTAGCGTGAGAATTGGGTCGGCGTACAGCCAGCCAAACATAAGTACCGCTAATGAGGCAGCAATGGCCGCGGTAGAGCCGAGCAGGTCGCCCAGAACGTGCAGAGCCGCGCTACGAATATTAGTGTTGCCACTGGTGTCATGGAGCCAGCGGAAGGCAATTAGGTTAACCACAAATCCGGCGATTGCCACTAACAATGCGGGCAGTGGCAGCATGGCTTCAGGAGAGAACAGCCGCATTATTGCCTCAAAGCTGATCCAAACTATAAGTACAACTAAAGTCAGGCCATTTACAAAGGCTGCCAACACCTGGAAGCGGTGATAGCCGTAAGAGAGCTTTTGATCATAACCACGCTCGGAAATATACGCCGCCCACCAAGCAAGGCCCAGCGCCGTGGCATCCAAAAACATATGTCCGGCGTCGGCCAATAAGACTAATGCATTGGTCCAGATGCCTACGCCTAACTCTACGAGCATAAAAGTAGAAATAAGGATAAACGCCTTCTTTAACGCCTCTTTGTCGCCGCCGTGATGGTGGTGTGAGTGGCTATGACTGTGCCCATGACTATGCCCATGACTATGCCCATGACTGCGGTCTGGTGTGGCGTTGTCGCTGGGGCTATTGTCATTAGGGTTATGCATGAAACCAGCATAACAAAGGCCTCCATGGTGCGTAAGCTTAGTTGCTCTGAAGTTGTCTTTTCGTTATCGAATTCGCTTGGTTTGCTTGCTAAATTGCTCTGCGCATTCAGTCGCAGGACATTGCTTATGGGGCTTATGGGGCTTATGGGGCTTATGGGCCTGTTGGGCTTTTTCGCGTCGGCAACTTAATATTTAGTGATCGGGTATCTTTAGCTCATTTGCGTGCTCCTTGAATGGCTTTGAGGTAGTCTTTTACGCATCAGTAAAAACAGTAATAAGGGAGATTTTCTATGGAAAGAATGCATTTAGAATTTGTTGGTCGTGTCGCGGTTTTGAAGTTTAACCACCCTGAAGTTATGAACGCCATGGGCGGTCAGATGCTACGAGATTTCGCTGATGCTGTAGCTCAGATCAAAGCTAAGGGGAGCGAAGTCCGCTGTCTTTTGTTAAGCGGCAACGGTCGTGCATTTTGTGCCGGCGCAAACCTTCAGGATGACGATGCGGATCGTAAGTCCGGTGAAGCAGGGTCTAGCTTGCGTAATAGCTATCACCCGTTGATGTTCGAACTACGCGGTCTAGAAATGCCAATGGTCACGGCAATCAACGGTGCCGCAGCGGGCGTAGGCATGAGTTTTGCCATGATGGGCGACATTGTTTGTGCCTCTAAAAACGCCTTCTTTTTACAAGCCTTTGCGCGCATTGGCCTAATTCCAGATGGCGGCGCTACGTTTTTGCTGCCACGCATGATTGGTTGGGGTCGTGCTATGGAATTGTCCATGTTGGCCGAGCGCCTAGGCGCAGAGCAAGCCCAAGAATGGGGTTTGGTAAATAGACTATTTGAAGACGGCGAAAGCTTAGAGAAAGGCGCGTTAGAAGTGGCTCAGCGCCTAGCTAACGGACCTCGCTCGTTAACTCTTATTCGTAAAGCCTATTGGCAGACTTGGTCTAATTCTTATGAGCAACAATTAGAGCTAGAAGCTCAGTTGCAGAACGAAGCGGGCCGCTCAGAAGATTTTCGTGAAGGTGTTTCGGCATTCTTGCAAAAGCGCGATGCGGAATTTAAAGGCCAATAACCAAGTTTATGGTCAATGAAATTTGGCCTGGGTAAAAATATACAGGGAGAGGAAATGTCATTATCAGGAAGAGTGGCCTTGGTCACAGGCGGCGGTCGCGGTGTTGGCCGCGGTATAGCGTTGGCATTAGCCGCAGACGGTGCAACTGTTGCGGTAAATTATCGTCGTGATGCAGAATCTGCCCAAGAAGTGGTTGATCAGATTGTTGCCGCTGGTGGCAAGGCTAAGGCCTACGGCGCATCAATAGATGACTATGACCAAGACGCTGAAATGGTTGCGGCAATTGAGGCAGATTTTGGTGCCATCAGTATCTTAATCAACAATGCCGGTATTGCTAGCCGTGGCCAAGCGGTAGTAGACACTGAGCCTGCTGAAATGCGCCGGGTGATAGCAACCCACGCATTCGGCCCCCACTATCTGGCAGGGCTTGTGATACCAAAAATGCGTGGTGAAGCCCGCGGTGACATCATCATGATTTCCAGTGTGGCTACCCGCTCGTTAGGCAGTCATGGAGCGCCCTACAACATGGGCAAAACCGCAATGGAAGCTTTGGCTTATACCTTGGCTAAGGAAGAGCGCGCTCATGGTATTCGTGTCAACATAGTCGCACCTGGTCTAGTGGACACAGATATGGGGAAACGATTGATTCATGCTGTACAAGGCGTAGAAGACATTCGCTCACTAGACGAAAGCATGCCGTTTGGTCGTGTCTGCCAGCCGGAAGACGTGGCTAATGTAGTGCGTTTTTTGGTGGGTGAGCAAAATTCTTACTTAACAGGCGAGCGCCTATACTGCGATGGCGGTGGACAAAGTTTGGGTCGCGTTTAGCGCCTAACATCAGTGTCTCACCAATGCAGGTCTGATGAGGTTATGACGCCTCATCAGACCATTTGTTAGCCATGCTAGTCGTTAACAACCCCTTCCTCACTAGGCAGTAAACGACACAATAACGCGCCAGCGATACTGAAGTAGAGTATGTAGTACAGCGCGTGGTACGCCACCCAGTTCAGTGGTTGAAACCACCAGATCACTTCACTGCCGTTAATGAGTACGGTTGCTAACACGCCGCTGACTATAACAACCTTCATTCGTTCTCCGTTTTCCTTAACCTTGTCAAGGATAAGTGCCAGTAAAACAGCGGTGGCTAGGTTGTGCAAAAAACCAATAAACAGATCTAACGGCGCACCTTCTGCGCTGGGCGTATGGTCAATGCTGAGCAAGGTTGCAGGCCCTTTTTCTAGCCGCTCCTGGGACTTGGGTCCGGGGCTGGGTATAAGGTATGCGCCGCTTTCCGGAAACAGTTTCGCCACAGTCAGTTGGCTGACGCCCTCACTTTTGACTTAATTTGCGGCTGAGTAAGGCAGGGGGTTTACTGCCCAATAGAGGAATCCAAAGGCAAAAAGTACAGCGGCTGTGATGAATACTGCCGAAATATATTTGTTCACTAAAGGCCTCTTTTTAAATTTTGGAAACCTAGATAAAGAAAATTTGCCTGTACCGCAGCAGTTTGATTGGACCAGCGGTAGAAAAACTCCTTTAGAGCGTGGGCGTTAGTCAGTGTTTTTTGGAAATCATTAGGGAAGGTGTAGTCATAAATTCCCTCAAAATAGAGTATTTTGAACAGTTGCACCGGTGAAGGTGGCGAAGCCAATGGCAAAATACCAGTAGTATTTTATCGGGCTATCTGGTGCCTCATCATAAATTATGAAATTTGAACCCTTAATCAGAATTATCGGCAAATGGAATATTAGGTACGAGAAGAACATAAGTGCAATATAAGAAGACGAATAGGATGCTAGGTTGAGTGGAAATGCGAAAAAGAAGAGTGCCGCAATAGCTGCGATGGACAATTCGCCGAGTAGTATCTTTTTTATAGTCAAACGCATACCGAGTTACCATTATTTGAACGAAAGCATCTCAACGCTGCACCCATCCAGCCAGTGAAGTGAAGAAATGCTGTTCGCGATTTTGCTACGGCTAGCTGCCGCCATCTTCTTCGAGAGCTGCTGAACCACTGCCATCCTGGCTTCCACCACCACCACTTCCTATGCCGCCGGCAGCGCCTGCAGCAAATGCGACTCTAGGAAGTGCGAAACGTACCGCTGCGCTTGCCACCGGGCCTCCAATGAAGCCGCTTAAAGCGCCGCCTGCCACGCTCCAACCAAAGCCAGACCAAGAAAAGCTTCCTGAAGTAGCAGCGCTTCCAAGATATCCGGCCCCAGCAACAACGCCGCCAAACGCGGCGCCAGGAGGTCCGAAAGACCCTGATACCATTTTTATCTCTCGTGAGTTAAGTTCCCTCATAGTTCTTTCTCCATTTCCGCGATATACATTGTATTTTTGATATCAGAAAAAGGTTCGCCGGCGAAAGGTGTTTGGCTGTACGGCTTGAAAATTCAGATGGGCGGTTTTGGTAGGCCCCTTTAAATATTGGAGTATTTGGGGGCCAAAAGATTTCGGTTCGGAGAATCTCTTGTAATTCAATGAGATACAGAGCGTGGTTAGGCTCGGTTATTAGGTTGTTTTACCTAGTTCGCCAGCGCCAGAATGTGCGCAGTTGCAGAGCTTGCCAATGCATCTAAGTGATAGCCGCCTTCAAGCGTAGAAATAATTCGCCCCTTAGAATATTGATTCGCAGCACTGGTGATGAGGTTGGTGACCCAAATAAAATCCTCCTCGAGTAAATTTAGTGATGCCAGTGGGTCTAGTTGGTGGGCGTCGAAGCCTGCCGAAACAAAAATTAGATCCGGTTTATGTTGTTCAAGGGCCGGTAGCCAGCTCTTCTCAATGGCGCGTCTAAAGTCGTTGCCGTCGCTACCTGCTTCAAGGGGTGTGTTGACGATGTTTGCCCGCTGAGTGTCGGTATGACGATTGGGGTAGTGGGGGTGCTGGAAGCTCGAGCAGACCAATACTTCTGGGCGATCCTTAAAAATATCTACGCTGCCGTTGCCGTGGTGGACATCGAAGTCGAGGATGGCGACCCGGTTTATATCAACGTGTTCAAGCGCTGCCATTGCCCCAACAGCTACGCTGTTGAATATGCAAAATCCCATGGCATTGTCTATTTCCGCGTGATGTCCTGGTGGCCTAACCGCGCAGAAGACTCGGGTGTCTGCATTGGCTAACACAGCATCCACCCCGCTGCATAACGCACCTGCAGCTAAAAGGGCTGCGTTGCGGCTGTGCGGCCCCAGCCAAGTATCTGGGTCCAGGGGTACAACGGCTTCGCCGTCCATGGGTGACATTTGTTCGATAAAGTCCAAGTGGGCTTGGGGGTGTACGGCTAATAGCCTGTCGAGGGAGACCGCTTGGGGTTCGACAAAATTAAGGTCTTGGCTGAGAGATATTTTGTCCCAATGAGCGAGTAGGTGGCCTAGGCGTTCGGGGCACTCTGCATGGCCGTCAGCAACTTGGTGATTCTGGTACTCAGGGTGACTATAAATGAGCAAAGCACTGTCCTTAACTGCAAACCCTAACGGCAGATTGGCATATCAGGATGAGCATTGAGTTTTAGTTTTTCTGATTTTATCGTCTCAAAATGCATGATTGCTAATGAAACAGGCGTGAAATATGTCCTGTTACAGGCCAGCTAGTATAGAACCGAGCCAAATCTGTCTATTATGAAGTCTGTTAACTTTATTGGACTGCGTGTGCTGACATTGTTGTTATTTTTGCGAACTGGAGTGGCTCTGTCTTTGGGTCTGTTTGTTTGGACCGTCAGTACAGAGCTTTTTTTGGGTCTGCCTACAATGCTCGCACTTCTAGGGCCGGTATGGCTGGGCGGCATGTGCGGTGGATTTGTTTGCGTGCTTTTTTCCCCTCGGCAAGGCTTGTCGCTGGCCTTTGTTGCTGGAGTATTGATGGCATTCGGTTTTTTGTTGATCCGTCATGGCTATCTGGGCATGCCAATGGGGTCCGATACGTTTGTTACTCTCTGGCCCATGTGGTTTCCTCCTGCCTATTACGTGGGCGCCTATGGCTATCTGCTTTTTCTTCATCAGTCCAAGTGACTGCTCATTTGTAAAATAGTAATAAGAAATTATGTCTAACTTAGAACAAAAATTGTCCCAGCTTATCCAGCCAGGTCAGCGTATTTATGTTGCGGGCAGTAGTAATGAACCTACTGGTTTGCTGCACGCCATGGCTGAAGTAGATTTACCCGAAAATTTGGAGTTTATTCAATTTCCGCTGCCTGGTCTTAATGCCACGGATTTTACCTCGTGGAATGCCACAGCCACCTTAACCACATTTTTTATGACCTCTACCCTAGCTAAAGCAGACCTTGGCCGAGTCAATTATCTGCCTATGCAGATGCGCGCTGTATTTGATTACCTTGCCCATAATGTAGATGTGTATCTCGTTCAGGTGGCCAAGGACGCTGCGGGTGTTCTGCGTCTAGGACCTAATGTAGATTTTCATGAAGGGGTGATGCAATCAGCCAAAGTCATTATTGCCGAGCTAAACTCCGGCTTTGTTGCACCTGCAACCAGTGCGCGCATCAATATTGAGCAGGTTGACTACCTATTTGAAACCAACCGACCTTTAATTGAAATGCCGGTGCCAAAAATAGATGAGGCTGCTCTGCAGATTGGCGCATTGGTGGCTGGTTTAGTTGGCGATGGTGACTGCCTGCAAACGGGCATCGGCGCCATTCCTGCTGCAATTTTATCGCAACTTGGCGATAAAAACGATCTAGGTCTGCATGGTGGTTTAATCGACGATGGTGGCATGACGCTTATTCAAGCGGGCAACATCACAGGGGCGGTTAAGGCCATTGACAGACACCAGCACATTACTGGCATGGCCTTGGGCAGTAGTGAACTGATGACATGGCTTAGTCAGCGCAGTGATGTGAGTTTCCGCGGCGCGGAGCATACTCATGAGGTGCAGGTTATTCGCCAACTAGAGAATTTTGTCTCTATCAATTCGGCGGTAGAAGTAGATCTATTTGGGCAGGTTAATGCTGAGGTTGCTAATGGTCGGCAGATCTCCGGTACCGGTGGCTCTGTTGATTTTATGCGCGCAGCTAAAGCTTCCAAAGGCGGGCGCTCTATTGTTGCCATGAATGCCACCGCAAGAGGTGGCTCGGTGTCGCGGATAGTGCCGAAGGTTGAAATGGTCACGGCGCTGCGCACTGATGTGGATATAGTGGTTACCGAATTTGGTGTGGCTCACCTTAAGTATTTGCCTAACCGGGCTAGAGCAGAGGCTTTGATTGAAATTGCCGCGCCGGAATTTCGCCAAGGGCTAAGAGATCAACTCTCTTAGCTACGCGCGCGACGACCTATGTCCGCTTAAAGGGAGTTGGCTTTACTTAACGCCTCTTCGACCGCTATCAACGCCTACTTAACCTTTCCTTCTCTTTTACCTCTCCTTTACGTCTCGTCAACGTCTAAGGTGAGTAAAAAGAAGGCATATTCCTCGGCTAGTTCTTGCAGCGCGGTAAAGCGTCCTGATTGACCGCCGTGGCCGGCACCCATATTGGTTTTCAATATCAATACATTGTTGTCCGTTTTAACGTGGCGCAATTTCGCCACCCACTTTGCAGGTTCCCAATATGTCACTCTTGGGTCGTTTAACCCGGCTGTGACCATTATCGGTGGGTAGCCTTGAGCGCTGACTTGATCGTAGGGCGAATAAGATTGAATGAACGCGAAGGCTTCGGCATCTTCAATTGGGTTGCCCCACTCGGGCCATTCCATAGGCGTCAGAGGTAGGTCTGCATCCAGCATGGTGTTGAGTACGTCGACAAAAGGTACATGAGCCGCAACGCTGCCAAAAAGCTCAGGTGCTTGATTAACTACTGCGCCCATCAGCTCTCCGCCGGCACTGCCACCGCCAATAGCAATGCGTCCCGCTGCAACGTATTGGGTTTCTACTAGGTGTTTTGCACAATCGACAAAGTCGTTAAATGTATTGGTGCGTTGCTTTAGTTTGCCTTGGCTATACCAGTGGTAACCCAAATCATCGCCGCCGCGAATATGCGCAATGGCAAAGGTAAAGCCTCTGTCGAGGAGGGAAATGATGTTGCTGGAGAATGCGGGCGGAATGGCATGGCCATAAGCTCCATAGCCATAAAGGTAAAGGGGCGCGCTGCCGTCCACTGGGGTGTCGTGGCGTTGCACCAAACTTATGGGCACTTGGGTGCCATCCCGGGCAGGGGCCATTAACCGGCGGGTAACAAAGTTTTTCGCGTCATAGCCGCCGGGTACTTGTTGTACTTTACGTTGCTGCAAGTCTCTGGTGTCTAAGGTGTAGTCGTAAACAGTATTTGGCGTCACCATAGAGGTATAGCTTAGGCGCAGGAACTTCGACTTATAATCCGCATTGGTGCCAAAGCCCAAAGAATAAGACTCTTCGGGCATTTGAATAAGGTGGCTGTCGCCATTTTGCTCTACAACCATCATTTGATCTAGGCCGTCTATGCGCGCTTCAACAAGTAGATGTGTTTGCAAGACCAAATGATTTGTTAGGTAGGTGCGTTCGTCCCCGGCAACGATACTCTGCCAATTTGCTGGGTTTAGTTGTGCAGATGAGTTTTCAGATGCGTCGCCCAAAGCAACCTGGTACACGTCAAAGTTGGCTTGGCGCTGGTTACTTCTGATTATAAACCTGCCCGACTGAGCACTATCACCCTGATGATCCACATAATATTCATGGCCGGGAGCGCGTTGGCTAATCAGCTGAGGCTTAGCGAGTAAGTTTGACGTAGGCAGGTATTGCACCTCCGTAGTGACATGGTCGCCAGAGTGTAAAAACACCAATTGCTGGCTTTGGCTGAGGTCTGCGCTGAGGAAAAAAGATTCATCTGCTTCCTCCATGATGACGCTGTCGTTTGGCGCTGAGTCGATTGAGTTTAGATCCCTAAACAACGCTTTATTTGGCCGCCATTGTTCGTTGACTAGCAAATAAATGAAACCGTCACTGGCGCTGTTCCAAACAGGTTCTCCTGCACAGTTTTCAATAGCAGGCGTTAATGCATCTCCAGTGGCCAGATCAATTGTATGCAGTTGATAGCGCTCGCTGCCATTGGTATCCACACTATAGGCGAGTTTTCTGCCGTCAGGACTGACCGCCAACGCGCCCAAACGAAAGTATTCGTGGCCTTGGGCCAAAGTGTTTTCGTCTAATAGTGTCTGCCATTGCGCATCTGAATCAGTCGCTGCTGTTAACGACGCACTGCGATACCAAGTACGGTACTGGGCACCTTTGGCGAACCGCCATTGGTAACTAAAGTCGTTTTCTACAAAGGCTACGCTTTCCTCTTGTTCGGGCTTGCGCGCCTTCAATTCTTCAAAGAGCGTGCTCACCAATTCGCCGTGGGGGGCAAAAAACTCCTCAAAGTAAGCGTTTTCCTCATTTAAATACTGCAAAATTTCGCTGTCACTGACGTTGGGGTAGCCTGCGTCTTTTAGCCAGGCGTAAGGATCGTCTACAACGTGGTTATGCCGGGTAAAACTGTATGGGCGGCGTTGGGCCTTGGGTGGATTGAGGGGCGCATTTGCGGGTCCCGGATAAGCCTGATTACTGGTCATGATTTAACTACCAAAGTTCGCTATAGAGTTGTCCGCCCGGTCGTGTGCATTTGACATAGCTGACTATACCTTTGGAATGTTACGGCAATCTGCGTGAAACCGCTGTGCAAATGACTGATGCTGCTCTAGTTATGCGTTGCTCGAACCAGCTAACTGTGGAAGTACTGTGCCGGCGGTTGTGATGCTCAGTGTTTACCGCCAAGATGAAGCCAATCGAATTATCCATCGTTAAAAAAGCAGTCGCTAACCCAGATCATTGGTTATGCATCTGTTATTAGGCAATAGGAGGCCCAAAGTGGCACATATTCCACCCTTAGATATAGATCAGTTAGACGAGCTTAAGCCTGTGCTGGCCATGTCCGAAGCAACTATGGGCTTTGTGCCGAATAGTGTGCGCACAATGGCTCATATGCGTCAGTTACCCGTAGCCTTCTCAATATTATTCGGTACGGTAATGGGGGGTGACACTAAGGTGCTGCTTGAAAACATGCTGAAGGTGGTGCCAGAGCAAAATGCTGCGGAAGAAAATCTGCCGCCTGCGCTGCTGCAACTTATTGCTTTTTCTGTCAGCGTCAGTGCTGGCTGTCGTTATTGCCAGGCGCATACGGGACACAACAGTAAACGCATGAGCGACGAACCCGACGCACAGGGCGAGAAGCTGTTACAGGTGCTTAATTATGCCGAGGCAGAATGCTTCAGTGAGGCTGAACGCGCAGTGGTGGGCCTAGCTTTGGCGGCTGGACAAGTTCCCAACGGCGCCGAAAAAAGTCATTTTGCAGCGCTGCAAGCGCATTTCAGCCAACGACAAATCACCCAAATAGTCGCTGTCATCTCAACTTTTGGCTTTCTTAATCGTTGGAACGACACTGTGGCAACGGCCCTTGAAGAGGTACCCACTGCATTTGGCGAAAGTCAGCTACAAGAGGCGGGCTGGGAATTAGGCAAGCACCAAAGCTAGTTATGTGTGGACGTCTTAACATTCGAGCCAGTGACCTAACTCAGATGTTGTTAGAGTTTTTAGGCGAAGCCTACTCAGGTGAAGATAATTTCAACGCCGCGCCCACTGAAAATATTCCCGTTTTGCGTATGAACGAGGAGGGCTCGGTTGAATTAACCAATATGCGTTGGTGGTTAACGCCGTCATGGGCAAGAGAGCCCAGTACTCAATACAGTATGTTCAATGCTAAGTCGGAAACCGCGGCTACGAGCCCAGCCTTTCGCGGGCCTTATGCGAAGCAGCGTTGCGTGGTTCCGGTCAGTGGCTTTTATGAGTGGTGTCGAGAACAAGGTCAAAAGGTTCCCTACCTTATTCATGGGCAAGAGGAGAAAACCCTATTGCTTGCAGGACTTTGGGATTGCTGGTCGTCACGAGGCACTGCTGGAGGCGTCGCCAACCTTTATAGTTTTACCCTACTGACCACAGCAGCCCACGAAAAAATGCAAGAGGTGCATCATCGTCAGCCAGTATTTTTGACATCGGATCAGGCTAAATCTTGGTTGGATATGGCCATACCTACGACCGCGTTGGAGCCTTTGTTTGCCTCCAAATTGCCGATTCCTTTGCACGGTAGCCCAGTTTCCACTTGGGTTAACAGTTCGCGCAATAAAGATCAGCGCTGTCATCAGGTTATTGGTCCTGCGCTGGCGATAGAGGAACCGCACTAATATTTTAACGGTGGAACTTTGCTGGAAATAGATGCGCGCAAGCTTTAACACGAACACGAACACGAACACGAACACGAACACGAACACGAACACGAACACGAACACGAACAGAAAACGCAGGTGGAAAAATACCAATGATTGAACGAAATAAATTTCTACACGGAGAACGTATTGATTCTTAAACGAGGCGATTGGATAGGTAAAGGTAGTGTATTGGTTGACGGTGCAACCTTGGGCGTCGGCCTAGAATTAGCGCTGAAAATTGTCGAGGACGACGATGGCTTTACCCTAACAGGAGATTTGTCCGGTGCTGGACAAGGTCCTATTTCAATTCGAATTGCGCCTAATGATGTTGGAACTTATGTCATTGATGCGCGCATATTGACCGCTGCACTAGACGGCATAGCCAAACTGGAGAGCGAACCGAACTTGGCCTTGGTTTGGAATGAGGCGCAAACCCAGTCCGGTACTATGACCCTATTTCTGGTAGATACAGGTATTGCATGTCGTGGTTTCTTTCGCGAAAACGACAACACCATTACATGGGAGGTGCTGATTCAGCCCAAGCAAGATGTGATCACTGGCGAAAATATCGTTTCTTTTAGACCAAGGCGTTAGCCTCTCAAAAGGCGTTAGCCTTGGCTTACAGCAAAACGCTAGCCTCGGCTAGACCTTTGGTCAATAAGTGGGCCTCTGGATAGACCGTGAGGCCAGCCTCGAGTTAGAGCCTGCTAGCGCGCAATGCAGTAAATACTCAGGGAAGGCTAGTTAAGAATTAGGTAACAGCTCGGTAAGGGTGTCTCAATTTCAGGCGTTGGCCATACTCGAAAGTACCAATGTGTATTGCTCTTTAGTCGTTTGTAGAATGGGCTCTTTACTGACTTTGGAAAACCTCAGATAGCGTGTCAGAGCATAGTCGCTGAGGCAAGTGAGCGTATAGGCAAGTAGCTGCAGGTCGATTTGAGTTTGCAAATGGCCCATGCCTTGGCCCATGTGCAATAAACAGTGAGTCCGCTCATAGATTTGCGGGTCTAATATTCTGATCAGTGACGTTTCTTCAGTGTCTTGATTATGCACTGTACTTTCCACATTAGTGTGCATGTTGTTGGCGATAAATCGCCAGATAGGTTTATCTAATGAGGTGATATCCGCCAAGCGTAGAGCGTCTATTGCAGCAAAGGATGCAGCTAAATCTTGTTCGTAATTTTTGACTACTAGATCTAGTTGTTGACTCAATGGGCTAGATTTTTCTCTCAACACCGCAGCGTAAATCTGTGCTTGGGAAGAGTAATGGTTGTAAAGAGTTTGGTAGCTAATAGCTGCTTCGTCGGCAATTTGCCGGCTAGTGATCGCACCAACGCCCCCCTGCTTTTTGTCCCCTAACAAAGTTCGGGTTGCTTGGATAATGCGATCCTTAACTAAGATCTTATTTTGTTGCCGGGAGGGCATGTTTAGGGACTTACCGGCGGCTTACTTTCAACCATATTCAGTGCGACTTCATCGGGTATTTGCATAGACTTCTCATACACACCGGGTGGGTAGTTGGTCATATGCGGGCCAGTAGAGTCGTTGATTGCGGGCTGGCTAACGCTGCCTTGGTGGTCAGCATATGTGCTGGGTTTTTTATAACGGGCTAGCTCTTCCGCCGAAATTCCAGCTTGTTCTACTACTTCTGGATCAATCCACAATTCGTTATTGATGGGTTCTGCCGAGTAAGACAATTCCAAAGACAGATTTTCTAGTCCGGCAAAATACATGCTCACACACATACCGTGGTCTAGTGGTCCAAGTACAGGCACTCCCTTCGAACGCAGACGGTCGCGCATGGCCATCATTTCCTCATGGTCTTTCACCTTAAAGGCTAAATGCTGCATGGTGCCTGCAGCTGAATTCGCGCCGGGGTTGCCAGCATGTGTTGTACCTAATTGAGTAGGGATATTCGGTATGTCTGGATTAGATACAAAGGCCAGAGAGCTTTCATCGTTGAACCGCAAAAAGCCGTGCCAGGTATTTTCTACGCCGTGCATCCAATACAGGGCCTGCAACTGCATACCCAGTTTGTCGGTAAAGAATTCGATTTGGCCTTTCATATCTGCCGTACAGATGGCCAGGTGATGGAGACCTTCCACTTTATTTGGATTAGTTTGTCCGCTCATTTATTTTCTCCTGTCTTTGCTTTTTTGACGGCGCTGAGGGCGTCGTAGCCATATAATTTTTTCATTGTGCTGCCGCCTGCTCGTTTTGCGGCTCTATTGCGCGCCCAAGCTGCAATGCCTTTGAGGTGAAAAACTCTAGCATTACGTCGTGACAATTGCTGAATCATTGCGGTGCGTTCTTTGCGCAGTTTCTCGTACTGTAAAAAAGCTGCTGCTACATCTTGTTGTTGGTGTAGGCAACTGGCTATGACTGCCGCGTCCTCAATGGCCATGGCAGCGCCTTGAGCCATAAAAGGTAGAGTGGGGTGGCAGGCATCGCCCAGCAGCGTGGTTTTGCCAATGCTCCATTGGTTCATGGGCGGGCGGTCAAATAGCCCCCATTTGTATAGTTTTGTCTCATCTAGATTTTTTAACAGTGTGGTTATGGTCGGGTGCCAGTTGGCAAATTCGGCCGCTAGATCTGCAAAGTGTCCTTTGATGCTCCAAGATTCCTCCTGCCATGTCTTGGATTCAACTACGCAAACACAGTTAACCATGGCGCCGCCCTGTACATAGTAGTGAACAAAGTGTTTGCCCGGTCCCCACCAAGCTGTAGCGGCAGGTTGAATGAGGTTTTTGGGCAGGCTATTTGTCGGCACCAAGGCGCGCCAAGCGACATTGCCGGTAAAGGTTGGAGATTGCTTGCCAAAGAGGTTTTCTCTGACTTTGGAATGAATGCCGTCTGCGCCAATCAGTCCGCGGCCAATAAACGTCTCTCCATTGACTACAACCCTCACGCCAGCATCGGTTTCTTCGCTAGATTCTATGCGGCTGTTTAACTTTAGCTGGATCAGCGGTTGGGCCTTAGCTGCGCCAACCAACATATTTAGTAAGTCACTTCTATGGATGTGATAGTAGGGCGCGCCAAATATTTCCTCGGCGGATTTACCCAAACTGCTCTCTGAAATTATTTTGCCACTACGCCAATGTCTAAACAGGGCGTACTGAGGTAGAAAACCTTGTTCTGCTAGTTCTTGGGTTAGGCCTAGGGCGCATAGTACCCGCGAGCAGTTTGGGCTCAACTGGATGCCGGCGCCAACATCGGTGAATTCTGTGGCTTGTTCGAACAAAATCACAGGAATCTGTCGCAGCGCGAGAGCAAGGGCAGTTGTCACACCGCCAATGCCGCCGCCGGCTATGAGTATCGGATTATGTGCCAATGCTAGACGCCTTGTGCGACAAAAGTATTGCCTTGGTTGATTTGCGGATCAACTTTCTGCTGTGCGTTTGCTGGCGCATTTCCCTACACCTCAATGGGTTCTGCGCTGACATTCGCTGCAATTGCATTGGCTTTTTTTGCTGCAACCAACTCGGGCACAATTTGATCTAACTCGCTCATGCTCCAAACGCCAGTTTTCTTGTGAAATTGTTTGATGATTTTTGGCTGCTGCATAATAGACACCCCACCGCGACCTGTGTGGAATATTTCTCCAGTAATACCTGCGGCTTCTTCGCCTGCGATCCAAGCACAAATAGGTGCAATATGTTGGGGACCACCAGACTCCATGTCATCCTCTTCTACTTTTTCGCCGCGATTTTCACGCAGTGGAATGGTCATGCGAGTTAACGCTCCAGGGGAGATGGTGTTACTGGTGCAGCCATACTTGGCAAGCTCTAGTGCCATGACTCTAGAAAATCCGGCGATGCCTGCCTTTGCCGCAGCATAATTCGCTTGGCCGAAGTTGCCAAAGAGTCCGGATACACTAGAAAAATTGATAATTCTGCAACCGGTGCGATTTTCTGCGCGGATATAATTCGCAAACGGTCGTGTGCAGCAATAATGACCTTTTAAATGCACTGCAATGACTGCGTCCCAATCCGCCTCGCTCATTTTAAATATGGTTCTATCACGCAAAATGCCTGCGTTGTTGACCAATATGTCCATACCGCCAAAGTTGTCTAAAGCGCACTGTGTTAGGGCTTCGCCGCCGGCAACGTCGGCGACAGAATCTGTATTTGATGCCGCTTCGCCCCCCGCAGCGCGGATTTCTGCCACCACATCGTCGGCGATCATGGCGGTGCCTGTACCATCGGTATTGCCGCCTAAATCGTTGACAACAATCTTGGCGCCTTGGGCGGCCATAAGTAATGCGATCTCGCGCCCAATCCCTCTACCCGCGCCTGTGACTACGGCAACTTTTCCCTCTAATCGACTCATCTTCTTCTCCTTGGCCTGTTCAGGCCTCGCTTGATGTGCATTTGCTCTTTGATATGAGCATAACAATTGAGTTCCCACTCCACCTAGGATAGTAATACAGGCTTTGAAGTAAGAACAAACCACTCATGTCAAATAATCAGCACGATCTAAGCACCCACCATGATCAATATGGCATTGCGACTGCCGCCATGGTGAACGAAACATTTGTTCAGGATGTACAACGAGGGGTGTTGCTTATGCGTCACTCAGCCAGAGAGTTTCGTCGTGACATACACGATCTGGAAAACCCGCTGACAGACCATGGGCGTGGTTTGGCAAAAAAGCTGGGCGAAAATTTGTCCGCTGGCATAAGTTGCCGAGCTTATGCCAGCCCACCACATCGTTGCATAGAGACAGCGGAGTTTGTTCTCGCAGGTGTGAATGACGGTAGACAAGACCAAGGTTTGGAAATGCTCGCCGCAACCAAAGTTAGGCCATTAGAGGCTTTGGGCGTGTTTTATGCGTTGGATCAAATTCGTATGTGGAAGGGTTTGCGATCAGCCGGCGGCTTGGCGAATTATATTCAAACTTGGTTTGATGGCGAGATAGCTCCAGATGTCATGATGCGCCCCCGCCAAGCTGTGGCGATGGTTCTTGAAGTGATGCTGGGTAAGCTAGATGCCACACCCTTAGAGCAGGCAGATGTTGGAAAAAAACAACTAGATTTATGTGTGACCCACGACATGACCGTTTATACCGTCCGTCACGGCGCAGGTTTAGAGTCGTTAGCGGATGCGCCGGTGGATTTTCTAGATGGCTTATTACTTTATCGCGACAGTGGCGTGTTGATGCTGAAAAGTCATTACGGCAATAGCGTGGAAGTGACCAAGCAAATGCTTCGCGGTTGAGACTGGTTGCGGTAACGGCTAGTGGAGCAGGAGGCTACCTCAAGTAGGTAGCCCACTTGACCGACAATTAGCCGGCCATTTCTTCTAACTCCATCCAACGCTCTGTCGCCGTATCTAGAGTGGCTTGAGTTTCGGCAACTTCTTTCAATAAGGGTTCTGTCTCACTAAAGGGCTTGTCGTAAAAGCTCGGGTCGGCCATGGTCGTCTGTAAGGTAGCCAGCTTTTGCTCTAGCTCTTCTATTTTCTTTGGCAGTTGATCTAACTCGCGCTGTAGTTTGTAGCTGAGTTTCACTTTGCTTTTTGGCTCGCTAACTGTGCTTGAGGCATCTGCGGTAGCCGCTGCATCTGCTGGCAGGTCGGGTAAGTCCGGTGTGTCGTTGATGTTCAGAGATTTGCCACGTGCAGCCCAATCACTGTACCCACCCTGGTATTCCACTACATTGCCATCACCTTCAAAGACCAAAGTACTGGTCACTACGTTGTCCATAAAGTCGCGGTCGTGGCTGACAATGATGAGCGTGCCATCGTACTCCACCAGTTTTTCCTCTAAAACTTCCAACATTTCGATATCGAGGTCGTTTGTAGGTTCGTCCAAAACCAAGAAGTTGTTCGACTGCGTGAACAGTTTCGCCAACAGAACCCTATTGCATTCGCCACCAGATAAACGACTGACTGGCGTCATAGCTCGGGCAGGAGTAAAGAGGAAATTTTTCAAGTAACCGACTACGTGTCGATCTACACCATTGATGGTGATGTTGTCTTTGCCTTCGCCTACATTCCAAGCAACGCTTTTGTCCCACTCAAGTTCTTGTCGAACTTGGTCGAAGTAGCCAACAGTCAGGTTAGTGCCAACTTTTGAACTGCCGCTATCTGGGTCAAGTTGCCCCAAAAGTATTTTCAGCAGCGTTGATTTACCCACGCCGTTGTTGCCAATAATGCCAATTCTATCGCCGCGCATGACGCGTAAGTTGAAATTCTGCAGCAGTTCATTACCGCCGTAGCCATGGGTGACATTTTTCGCTTCAATGACTTTCTTGCCAGAGCCATCGGCGTTGGAAATTTCGATCTTAGCTTTGCCCTGCTGATTGAGGCGCTGGCCGCGTTCTCGACGCATAGACTCTAGTGCGCGGACTCTTCCTTCGTTGCGGGTTCGACGGGCCTTGATGCCTTGTCTAATCCAGGTTTCTTCTTGGGCCAAGCGCTTGTCGAATAACGCGTTGCGGGTTTCTTCTTCTTCGTTGGCTTGCTCTTTGAGCTGTAAGTAGTTGGTGTAATCACCCGGCCATGAAATGATTTGGCCGCGATCAATTTCGACAATTCTGGTGGCTAGGCGCTGTAAAAATGCGCGGTCGTGAGTAATGAAAATAACACTGCCCTGATAGCCTCGGACCTCGTGTTCGAGCCACTCGATGGTAGATATATCCAAGTGGTTGGTGGGTTCGTCCAAAAGCAGTAAATCGGGTTTGCACACTAGCGCTCGTGCCAGCGCCACTCGGCGCCGCCAGCCACCCGAGAGTTCCGACATGTAGGAATCTCTGGGCAAGCCAAGTTGGGTAATAATGGCATCTACTTGTTGTTCCGGCTGCCAGCCGCCCAGCGTGTCAATCCGCGATTGCATGACCTCCATTTCTTCGAGGTCTCTAGTCGTCACCGCAGTGGCGCTAACTTCGCTAAAGCGTTCTATCAGCTCAATGAGTTCACCAAGTCCTTGTTGAACCACCTCTAAGACAGTCAAATTTTCCGCAGCGGGCAACTGTTGCTCTAAGACGCTTACGGTCAAATTATCTCTGCGGTGCATAACACCGGTGTCCGGTGGCACTTCGCCGAGAATTATTTTCAACAATGTTGATTTGCCCGCGCCGTTGCGACCAATTAGGCACACGCGTTCGCCCGGCTCAATGGAAAAATTGGCATCGGTCAATAATGGGTAGTCACCAAAATGGATGTTTAGGTTGTCACAGCGAAGTAGCGTCATATTTGTTGGGTCATTTTTTTTGGGCTTTTTTTGGGTACGGGCCGATTTAACAGCGCGGCAGTATATCTGTGGAAGCTTGGGATAACTGTAAAAACTTACGCTTAGAGCAAGTTTTGTGGGCCCAAGCGTCTGGGCTGCCACATTGCAGGTTCGCAGTGCACTTTAGCCCAAGGCTTTTTTTAGCGTAGAGGAGCAATTTTCGGGTATTACGTTTTCAATCACTACTTTATTGCAGCCTTGAAAGGCAGAAAATTTCTCTAGAGCTTTGGCTAAGGCTCGGCAGACTTGTGCCTGCATCTTTGCCTCTGTCTCAATGAATGCCGCATTCACGCGTAAGGTTTGCTCGGCGCGTAGGGCTTTGCAGTCGATACGGCCGACCATTTGATTTTTGAATAACAGGGGCAGTGAGAAATACCCATAACGACGTTTTGCCGCCGGCACATAGCACTCTATAAGGTAGTCGAAATCGAAAATGTCGGTTAGTCGTTTGCGTTGGATGACTAGATTGTCGAAGGGTGAAAGGATCCTCAAGTTCGCATCTGCCTTGGGCAAGGGTCTATCCATAAAGTCTGCTGGGGCCAGGTATGTTTCGCCATTGGGCAGGGTCATTTCTACAAGTTCACGGCAGCCAAGTCTGGCCGCTAGCAAAGACTTAATTTCCGCTCTTAAGTGCACATCGCGCCGACCATAGGCGATGCTTTTGGCATGCACAATGCCATGACAGGTAAACTGCTCGTCGACTAAATGCTTTGCCCATTCTTTGGCCGTGGGCACTTTAAGGTTCAAACCTTTAGGTAGAACTCGCTCGGTTAAGTCATAAGTTTTTTGGAAGTTTTTGCGCGAAGAAATCATTAAATCGCCTTCTAAGTACAATACTTCAATGGCCTGTTTGGCCGGCTTCCAATCCCACCAGCCGGTCTTATTGATGCGTGTATCTTCAAAGTCTTTGGAACCAAGTGGCCCCTCGGCCTCTATACGTTTGAGAATGTTGCCCATGAGCTTTCGGTCTTTGCTGCGTCGTTTACGCAGTAGTCCATCCCTTACGGATTGTTTATCCGGTAGGGAATAGCGAAAATCTTGCATGGGTAAGTAGGAGGCCGCGTGGGCCCAATACTCATAAATTTTGCCGCTCTCTAACAGCTCGTTGCTCATATCTGGAGTGAAGCCGGGTACTCGCGAGGACCAAGTGTGATTATGAGCGCGCTCGATGACGCTGATGCTGTCTAATTGGATGTAACCTAAGTGTTCGATGGCTGCCACTGCGCCTTGGCGAGATTTGCCGAAGGGTTGGTTCTGGATAAGGCCTTGAGCGTCTAGGACTAAACGGCGTATTTTTTTAATATCTGTGGCGCTGTTTATTTCAATCATATTGGTAGCGGCCTTTAAGGTGCTCAGAAGTGATGCAATAGTTATGGACTTTATCTAACGAAATTGTCAACGGCTACCGTACGGCTTGTTTAGCCGATTAACGGTAGTGGATAGCGACTACTGCTCATGGTTGGGGTTTTTAACTAGACGCATATCTTGCCGCAGGGTCTGGGTTTAGTCACAATTAGGGCTTCGTAGGTCTTCTCAATACTGTCTAAATTTTGGGGTTACAAGATGCAGTCTTTCTTAACACGTTTGCTTGGTGTGCTCAGTTTTTTTGCCATCATAATTTCTCCAGTTGCTCAAGCAGTTGCGCCTAAAGCTATGATTGCTGATGCCGGTATGGTGGCTTCACGATCTGCTTGGGCCTCTCAAGTGGGTGCGCAGATACTCGACCAAGGCGGTAACGCAGTGGATGCTGCGGTAGCTGTTGGTTTTGCCCTGGCAGTAACCTATCCCTCGGCGGGTAATTTGGCCGGTGGTGGCTTTATGGTCATCCACCTCAACGATGGCACAGTGATGACTAATGATCACCGTGAGAAAGCACCCGCTGCGTCAACGAAAGACATGTTCTTAGACGCAAAAGGTAGCGTTGTTAAAGGGTTGTCGACTAAATCTCATCTTGCTGTAGGCGTACCTGGCAGTGTGGCAGGGTTGCTCAGCGTGTTAGAAAAATACGGCACCATGGATCGCGCCCAAGTCATTCAGCCGGCCATTGATCTTGCCGCCAACGGTATTTTGCTAGATCGTGATTTGGTTACGGGGTTTGCGCGTCGGCAGGCAGATTTTGCGCCCTTTGCTGCCAGTCGAGCGGTATTTTCTAACAACGGTGAGTTGTACGAAATTGGCGATCTATGGATTCAAAGTGACCTCGCGCAAACTTTGATACGGATCAGAGATAAAGGTAGAGATGGGTTCTATAAGGGACGCACAGCTGACTTGCTTGTTGCTGAGATGAAATCAGGCAACGGCCTGATTAGCCACAAAGATCTAGAAAATTATCAACCCCGTTGGCGTGAAGCGATTCGTGGCACCTATAAAGGTTATGAAATTATTTCTATGCCACCGCCTTCTTCTGGCGGCATATTACTGGTGCAAATGCTGAATATGTTGGAAGACTATGATTTAGGCGCCATGGGTTACGGTAGTTCTGAGGCCATCCACCTTATGATCGAGGCTGAGCGCAGGGCTTATGCTGATCGTGCTGAGCACTTGGGCGATTCCGACTTTTACCCAGTACCTGTTGCGCAATTGACTACCAAAGCTTACGCCAAAGAACGGTTTGCCGACTTTAACCCATCTAAAGCAAGCCTTAGTGAAAACATTGAGTCAGGTAAGGTGCCTTACGAAAGTTTGGAAACTACCCACGCGTCAGTCATGGATGCCATGGGTAATGCGGTTTCCTATACCACTACGCTGAATTTGTCTTACGGTACCAAAATTGTCGCAGCTGGAACCGGCATGCTACTGAATAATGAGATGGATGACTTCTCTGCCAAAGAAAATGAACCTAACTTTTATGGTTTGATTGGTCGCCAAGCCAATGCCATTGAGCCGGGCAAGCGCATGCTCAGTTCTATGACACCCACTATTGTGGTTAAAGGCGGTAAGCCTCTATTGGTCACCGGTTCTCCCGGTGGCAGCACAATTATTACCACCACACTGCAAATTATTCTGAATGTACTGGACCACAAAATGTCGTTATCAGACGCCGTGTCTAGTCCACGCTTTCATCATCAATGGTTACCTACTCAAGTTATTTATGAACCCCAAGCATTTTCTGCTGATACTCGCCGCGCTCTTGAAAGCAGAGGCCATAACGAGTTGATGCTAATTCCCGGTACTTATCAAATTGGAGATGGTAATTCTGTTATGCGGAGTGAGAAGGGTATTGAAGGTATGGCCGACCCGCGTAATGCAGGTACGGCGGTAGGCTCGTCGGGCGCGGTAAAATCAGCGGCTGTTGCTAAATAGGCCAAACCTAAACTAAATCGAGATCTAGATGAGTTCCATTCGAGATTCAGCGCGAACAATTATATTTGAGGCAGATACCCCAGCGGGAAGATTTTTCGATGTCGCCCTAATTTTGGTGATTTTGCTCAGCGTTATAGTCGTCATGTTAGATTCGGTCGCGGATCTAAATAGCCGTTACGGCGAAATTTTGTATGCCCTTGAATGGTGTTTTACCATTGTCTTTATTATTGAATATGCTTTCCGTCTTTGGTGTATAGAAAAACCTTGGGCTTATGCTCGGAGTTTTTATGGCATTGTCGATTTGTTCGGTATTGTGCCGACTTTATTAAGCCTGTGGCTTGTCGGCGCGCAGTACTTCTTGGTGGTTCGCGTGCTGAGAGTGCTCAGAGTGTTTCGCGTACTGAAGATGGCGCGTTATGTAGGCGAGGCTGAGTTAATTGCGCAGGCGCTAACGGCCAGTCGGCGTAAGATTACCGTTTTTATAGGCTGTGCCTTGGCATTGATGGTGGTCTTTGGCTCTTTTATGTATTTGGTAGAAGGTCATATCAACCCTGGATTTGCGAGTATTCCGCACAGTATTTACTGGGCTGTAGCCACGATGACCACTGTGGGCTATGGCGATATCGTGCCAGTGACCGGTCTGGGTCAGGCCGTGGCCAGTTTCATTATGATAATAGGCTACGGCATTATTGCTGTGCCTACCGGCATTGTTACCTTGGAACTTAATGAGGCGAATAGACGGCAGGCGAATACCAAAACCTGCGCTGATTGTTCAGCAGAAGGCCATTCTCGAGAAGCCAGCTATTGCTGGCGTTGTGGTGCCAATCTCTATCGGCGCAAATCTGCGGAGGATGAAGGTGATCCGATGACCAGCATAGACTGATCTGTTTTCTTGACCTTTTTCTTGACCTTTTGCTTTTCCGTTTTGGGTACGCTACTCGTCTCTCTTCGTCTAACTGATATTTTAACTTTCAGTTTTAACTTTCAGTTTTAACTTTCAGCTTTAACTTTCTGCTTAAACTCAGAGCTTCTAGCGTTTCTCAAGTTTGATTTTCAACTAGGCCAGCCGAAAAAATATGCGCATCAATTCGATGGGTGACGGTGAAATCACCACTAGTCATCGCCTCTAACATTTCCTTATGGGCTGCATCGAATGCGGTAATCTCAGCCTCGTTCATTGACGCACCTACGCCTCGCGATGCTCGGATGCGCCCACGCCAACCCTCGCGCGTGAACGGTGTTTCCACATCGTAGTAAAAATAGCCGCTGTAGTGGAACAATGGATGCATGCCGGGATAGTTGGGGTAAGTGCGGCCATTGTAGCTGTGGGCCTGCCAGTTTGGGTTGTGGCGTAAAATCAGTTGTTCGCTGGCTTTGGCGATATCGCTGACTAAGGGTAGCCAAGAAAAATGTGAGACCACTAATTGTCCGCCAGGTTTGAGCATTTTCAAGATGGCAGGCAAGGCCTTGTCTAAATCGAAATACAAAAAGCATTGGTGTGCTGTAATTACGTTAAAGCTGTTTTCCGTGAAGTCGGTAGTTTCAGTGGAAGCAGTTGCAAAGGTGATAGGCAAATTTTCTTCAGCGGCTAAGGTCTGTGCCATTTTTATCTGAGTGTCCGAAATATCTGTTGCCCATACTTCACAGCCTTGGCGCGCCATTTGTCGCGCAATCACGCCGGTGCCTGTACCTAGATCGAGGACTTTTTGTCTGGGCAGGCCAATTTCTAATGAAGCCAGCTTTTGGTAAAAGCTCAGTGGTGGGCCATCTCGGTGCTCGGCGTAGTCTCTTGAGGTTTTGCCCCAATCGACACCGATACCGCCGTCTACTTCAGCGTTGCCCTTGTTTCGCGGAGTTTTTTGATCTTCCGGCATATCAAACATGGCGATTCCTCTGTGCGCGTTTGGGGTACTGAGGTCTGACTGAGATTTGTAGGGTTCGCCAATCAGTCCTCTGGTAGCTCTTGCTCATAGCCCTCTGTTTTGCCAACTTTTGGGATTAACTGGGCGGGTCTAATGGTTTGATCCTGAGATCCCCCACGGCTTGTGTCCTACTATTGTTGATGCGCGGGGCGAGGTGGCTGATACGCGGTAACAAATGGCACTGGATATCGCCGAGTAAGAGCGGATTGTTGGCTTATTGGCCGTTGCGCCTTCTGGGCAAGCTAAGTCTGTAAAAATTGCTTCAATTCGCGTATAATTTGCGCCGCTTTGGACCATCTTAGAGTCCGCAAATTTTTTCAGCATCTTATTCAAGATTTTGTGCAATAGAGGAGTAATCATACTGTGCTTGAAGCCTATCGTGCCCACGTCAGTGAGCGAGCCGAACAGGGTGTTCCACCCAAACCCTTAGACCCAGTAATGACCGCAGATTTGGTTGAATTGCTGAAGTCCCCCCCAGCTGGCGAGGAAGAATTTCTTCTCGATTTGATCGCAAATCGTATACCACCCGGCGTTGATGAAGCAGCTTATGTAAAAGCCGGATTTCTCAGCGCCATAGTCTTGGGCGAAGCTTCTTCACCAATCATTGATGCAGAAGCCGCGGTTGCGCTTTTGGGCAATATGCACGGCGGTTATAACGTCGCCACATTGGTCGGCTTATTAGATAACCCAGCGCTTTCGGCGCAGGCCGCAGAGCAGTTGAAGACAACCATTTTGGTTTTTGATGCCTTCCACGATGTGGCTGCTAAAGCCGATGCTGGTAATGCGGACGCTAAAGGCGTAATGCAAAGTTGGGCAGATGCCGAGTGGTTTACCAACAACGATGCAGTGCCTGAAAGTATTAAGGCGATAGTTTTTAAAGTCACCGGAGAAACAAATACCGATGATTTGTCACCTGCTCAAGATGCATGGTCTCGTCCAGATATTCCGCTGCACGCACGTGCAATGTTCAAAATGACTCGGGATGGTTTAACCCCCGAAGATCACGGCAATATCGGCCCAATGAAGCAAATCGAAGAGATGAGCAATCATGAACTCCCAGTTGCCTTTGTTGGCGACGTTATGGGTACAGGTTCATCTAGAAAGTCGGCTACTAACTCTGTGCTTTGGTACTTTGGTGAAGACATGCCCGGTGTGCCAAACAAGCGCTCTGGCGGTATTTGCATCGGTGGCAATGTGGCTCCAATTTTCTTCAACACCATGGAAGATGCTGGCGCGTTAGTTTTTGAGGCCCCGGTGGACAAGCTTGGTTTTGGTGACATCATTGAGATTCGTCCATACGACGGCAAAATCTTAAGCGAATCTGGCGAAGTTTTATCTGAATTTGAACATAAGTCAGAAGTGATCCTTGATGAAGTACGCGCTGATGGCCGTATCAATCTGATTATTGGCCGTGGTTTAACCCAGCGTACTCGCGAGCACATGGGTCTGGCGCCTTCGGATGTTTTCCGTCGCCCAGAAGATGTTGCTCCTTCAACCAAGGGCTATACGTTAGCTCAGAAGATGGTGGGTAAAGCTTGTGGTGTGGACGGCGTGCGCGCCGGTACCTATTGCGAGCCAAAGATGACTACTGTGGGCTCTCAGGACACAACAGGTCCTATGACTCGCGACGAACTGAAAGACTTAGCTTGCCTAGGCTTTTCAACTGACTTAGTAATGCAGTCTTTTTGTCATACGGCGGCATATCCCAAGCCTGTAGACATTGATACCCAGCACAGCCTGCCAGATTTTATTATGAATCGTGGTGGCGTATCGCTGCGTCCTGGTGACGGCATTATTCACAGTTGGTTAAACCGCATGTTGCTGCCCGATACCGTAGGTACTGGCGGTGATTCGCATACTCGCTTTCCAATGGGTATTTCTTTCCCTGGTGGTTCAGGCCTAGTGGCGTTTGCCGCAGCCACAGGGGTTATGCCGTTAGATATGCCAGAATCTGTTTTGGTACGTTTTAAAGGTGAAATGCAGCCAGGTATTACTTTACGTGATCTGGTGCATGCCATTCCTTACTACGGCATCAAGGAAGGTTTGTTAACGGTAGAGAAGAAGAATAAGAAGAACTTCTTCTCAGGTCGTATTTTAGAAATTGAAGGCATCGACTCTCTAACTGTTGAGCAAGCTTTCGAGCTTTCGGATGCCTCCGCTGAACGATCTGCTGCGGGTTGTACCATTAAGTTGGGTGAAGACTCTGTTGCCGAGTACTTGCGCTCTAACGCAACCTTGTTGCGCTGGATGATTGCTGAAGGCTACGGTGATGTACGCACCCTTGAGCGTCGTGTCCTGAAAATGGAAGAGTGGCTTGCCAATCCTACGTTGATGAGCGCCGATGCTGATGCTGAATACGCAGCAGTTATTGAAATTGATTTGGCTGATATTAAAGAGCCCATCGTTTGCTGTCCAAACGATCCAGATGATGCTCGGTTGTTATCAGACGTTGCCGGCGACCCAGTAGATGAGATCTTCATTGGTTCGTGTATGACCAATATCGGTCACTTCCGCGCAGCGGGTAAGTTGCTTGATGAAGCAGAGTCGGTTAATTCACGTTTTTGGATTTGCCCACCTACGCGTATGGACGCCCATACATTAATGGAAGAAGGCTACTACAACATATATGGCCGGGTTGGCGCGCGAACGGAAATGCCCGGTTGCTCATTGTGCATGGGTAACCAAGCACGCGTGTTAGCTGGCGCAACTGTGATTTCTACCTCAACTCGAAACTTCCCAAATCGTCTAGGCGATGGCGCGAATGTTTATTTGGCATCTGCTGAATTAGCATCTGTTGGCGGTATTTTGGGTCGTCTGCCAACTCCTGCTGAGTATATGGAGTACGCGACAAAGATCGATTCTATGTCTGCGGAGGTTTATAGATATATGAACTTCGATCAGATTGAGTCGTTCCACAATGCTGCTGAAAAAGGCAAGTTGATTGCTGCTCAGCAAATTATTGAAGTGTCTTAAGACCCTCAGCAAATAGCACTATCTGTTACCACACTGTTTGATTAATCATTCAGTGTGGTGATTGCCCTCAAATCGCTTCACTTGCCTATTCTACTCTTCGCTAGTTTGTCCCCCATAATTTGCCCTGAACCCACCAATCTCCTGTAGCAGGCCTTTTGTGAGGTGTGGTTAAGAATTTTACAACCTTATAGATGGATCATTTTCTTATGTTGCAATCCACCAAAGTTGAGCTGCCTCAGAGTGTTATTTTTGATATGGACGGGACACTCTTAGATACCGAGGTCCTAGCGCGTAAGGCGTTTTCTGCGGCAATTGTGGCATGCGGATTCCACTACGACGCAAACATTTATGATCGATGCCTAGGTACCACCCATGACGCCACGCAAAAGGTCCTTGAGGCAGCTTATGGCGCAATGTTCGATACTAGTGAGTTGCACGTACACTGGACAAATCACTTTGTTGAGCTGGCTAAAGAAAACCCGATCAAAATTAAGCCTGGCATATTGCAAGTGCTGCAAGCATTGCATGCCAAAGGCGTGCCCATGGCAGTAGCCACTTCAAACAAACGCGATGTTTGCGAGGATGCTTTAGCCAAGGCTGGTATAGCAGGTTATTTTCAGCACTATGTCTGTGCCGGCGAGTCCGCTAACTCAAAGCCAGCGGCTGACCCGTATCTCGCCGCCGCCGCTTTACTTAACGCAGACCCTAAGAAATCTTGGGGCGTGGAAGATTCGGATGTAGGCACACTGGCAGCAGTACGTGCTGGTTTAAGAGTTTTTCAGATACCAGACGAGCTGCCACCAAGCGCTGCAACTCGCGAGCTGGGCCATGAAATTATTGCCAGTGCGGAAGAACTATTGGCGTTGATTTAGCAGCAGGTTTCGAGTTTTTGCTTAAGCGCTCTAGCTCTGCTGGAGATGCTTTAGAATTCGCCATAGTCAGAAAATGTCGGCTTGAATATTGGTGCTAAGCTAGTGAAGAGGTCTGTGGGTTAGGTTTTGAATAAGCAAAAAAAACCGGGCTTAAGCCCGGTTTTAGCAAAAATTTTAGGGCAGCCTCAAGATTGAGACTAGGCCAAAAATGTTAGTCAGCGCTTAAGCCTACAAGCTGAGAAGCAGTAAGTTCTAGAGCGCTTGCCACGCGGTTGAAGAACGCAACCTCATGGTCGCTGACTCGACCATCCGCATGAATAACAGTTTCCAATGCACGTATTGTTTCAATGCGCGCGGTGGTGGTGAGTTTGCGTGAGCACTTATTCAGATATCGCTCTAGTGGCGCAGCTTCATAAATTTTTGAGTGTGCTGCCACGCGAACGTTAGCGCTGGTGAATTTTTTACCGGTATATTTAAGTAATACTTCTTTAACCTTGTCCACTTCAACATCTTTGATGTTTGTGTCTGAGGCCGTTGCACGAGCAAGTGTCATTAACATGACTTCTTGGGCTAGGATCTTTTGCTCAGGCTTGGTTAGCGCTTTGCCACCGAATAGTTTTTTGACGCCGGATAGTTTAACGATGCTCATTAACAAGTTCTCAATAGCTAAATTCGGGCGCCAGTATAACCGAAACTGCCCCAGTATCACCGTATTATGATGTCACCATTTACGCTGTTTTTTGCAACGTCGGTCTGTTTCGCGACTGAATTTACCGCAAGAGTTTGCATAACTAACTAGGGTGAGGGACCGGCCTAGATCATGTAATCTTCTTGGCCGTAGGGCATTTGTTTATGCATGGTTTGATAAGTAGGTGATTTAGTCGAGCTATGCGGGTACTACTACTCTCCAGGTCAATTGACCGAACAGAAAATAGAATTAGGAACGTCATGATCAGTAGCCACAGACCTATAAAGAGCAAATTCGCATACTTGTTAGTATGCATCTTGTTTACGTCGCTAGTTCCGCTGTCTAGTTATGCCGAATATCAAGGGCCGAGGAATTTTTTTGGTGATCCAGATCTGCAGGGCACTTGGACTAATGCCACGTTGACGGCGCTGCAAAGACCGGATGAATTTGACAGTCTAGTTGTCTCTGAGGCAAGCGAGCGAGCGGTAACGCAAACTCGTGAAGACCTGTATGAGGATATCGATAACCCAGACAAAGCCGGGGGTAAGCTCGACAGCGGTGGTGATGTGGGCGGGTACAATACCTTTTGGTTTGATGAGGGTGACCGCATGGCTAGGGTGGACGGAGAAATTCGCTCGTCCCTTATTGTCTATCCTGAAGATGGCAAAATTCCTTATCGCCCGGCGGCCTATTGGTCTATGGCGAAAAAATTCAGTCAAATGATGTTTCGTTATGACGGTCCAGAGTTACGCCCATTAGGTGAACGCTGTATCGTTGGCTTTGGTTCCACTGGCGGCCCGCCAATGTTGCCAGTGCTTTACAACAATAACTATCAGATAGTACAAAACCAAGACACAGTGATGATTTTGATTGAGATGAATCACGACGCGCGCGCGGTACGCATGAACAGCCAGCACCCACCAGCGCACGTAAAAAAATGGCTGGGCGATTCTATTGGTTGGTGGGAAGGCGATACTTTGGTAGTTGAAACCACTAACTTCCACCCGGGTCAAAGTGCTCGGGCGGGTATTCGTAATCAATTGATCAGCTCGGATGCACTGAAAGTAACTGAGCGTTTTACCCGGGTTTCTGATCAAGGCATTAAGTACGAATTTGCAATGGACGACCCAGCGGTTTATTCCGAGGTTTGGCGCGCTGAGATACCTATGCGTAAAAGCACAGAGACTATTTATGAATATGCGTGCCATGAGGGAAACTATGCCATGCCCGGTATTTTGGCTGGCGCCAGGTTGGCCGAGCAAGAGGGCAGGGCTGGGGGCTTTATGCAGACCCTTGCAACTTGGATTGGCGATTATTAGTTCTAATTTATTGCAATTTTTTGGCTTCTTTTAGCGCCGGGGTAATGTCAGGGTGACCGCTGCTGACAGCAATCCCTCGGTGAAGCGCTTGCTTGAATAAAATCATTTTGTCGTCTCAGGCGAGTTAACCTCGAGCTAAAGGATTGTTGTTACGCATGGATTTTTCGCTACTATACTTTTTTATTCCTGTCTTCTTTGTTGTCTCCATAACGCCGGGCTTATGCATGACTTTGGCCTTAACCATGGGCATGAGTATTGGTCTGGGTAACACAATGAAGATGATGGTGGGCGAACTCGGTGGGGTGTTGCTAGTGGCCACTGTTGTTGTCGTGGGCGGTGGCGGCATTATTGCTGCTAACCCATTACTACTGGTGGTTTTTAAGTATGTTGGCGGCTTCTACCTAATTTATGTTGGACTGCAAATGATGCGCTCGCTGGGTTCCATGGCGGTTCGGCCTGATGGCTCCGCATCTTTTGAATTGGATTTTTTCAGCTTGGCTGGACAAGGCTTTATAACTGCGGTGGCGAACCCTAAAGGCTGGGCTTTTTTCCTCGCCATGACACCAGGGTTTATTAACTACGACATTGCTCTAGGTCCGCAAATGATGGCTTTGGTGAGCATTATTCTGATTATCGAATTTACCTCGCTAATGCTTTACGCCGCAGGCGGGCAGGTGCTGGGTAAGTTATTACTTAACAGCGATAACGTGCTGTTGCTTAATCGTGTAGCGGGGCTGTTAATGATTTGTGTCGGTATTTGGTTAGCAACTAGCTAAGGTGCACTAAGCCTGCCTAAGTTTAGGGGTTTCTGTTTATGATTTTTTGCTCGGTGCGCCGAACAAGACTGCCAGCTTAGCTTTGGCTTGTTCTTCTGCGCTTAAAGGCTGCTCTGTATCCACCTGCTGGGCAGTCTCTTCTGCATTTGCATTCGCCTCTTGATCACCCGTCTCCTTGCTAAAAAGCGCATCTAATTTGCTTTTCGCTTCGCTGCCTGTAGTTTTTTGAGCTGGCTTAAACGCATAGATATTTGCGTGCCAATACTCACAGAAATTTGCGTTTTCCTTTTGCGTAGGCGGCTCTGCTCTGTCTTCCATGCAGCGTGAGGCGTTTTGTGGGTCGTAATGAACGCATAGCCGACAGCAGTGCAAATCTTCAAAGCACTTGGGGCATTGGTTGTGCCGGGAAATTGGTTGGGGCAAGGCCGCAAGGCTTTCCTCGCAATTCCAACAAGTTAGTTCAGTCATAGATTGTGCGCCCCTTTACTCATTACCTTCTACTGTCTCGGACTCAGCGTAGCCCTTTTTTGGCGTAGTTCTACTCTGCGAGTAGTTCTACTCTACGAGTAGGCCCAAGTTTTAATTAAGTGGTGTGCGATAGCTTGAGGGCCGGGTACGCGCAATTCAGGGTTAGTACCTTCAAGCCCAGCACGTACGTCTGCGCGGCTAAACCAGGCCACATCTGCCATCTCAGTAGGATCTATGACTATATCGTGATCTAAGGCTATGCCCTGGCAGCCGATCATCAGCGATGAAGGGAAAGGCCAAGGTTGTGATGAGTGATAGGCCACATTGCCCACGCGAATGCCTGCTTCTTCAAACACCTCGCGCCTTACGGCCTCTTCTAGTGATTCGCCCTGATCTACAAAGCCCGCTAGTGCAGAGTAAAAGTTACTGTTGGCCATGCGTCCTTGTGATTTACCCAGCAGACATAGGTCGCCGTCCTGCGCATCTTGGATCAACATAATTGCCACTGGGTCTGTGCGCGGAAAAATATGTCGCTCACATTGGTCGCAGTGGCGCACTAGTCCGCCACGGCCCATGCGCGTGGGCTGAGCGCATTGAGCGCAATAAGGGTTGCGGTTATGCCAGTCCAGAAGGGCCCGGGCTTGGCTGACAATACCTGCCTCTGCAACGCTAAGGGTACTTGCGGCTACCCGGCAATCGGTGAAAGTGAAATTATTTATGTCGCTGTCTGATTCTTCCAGCGCCATATTCACCGCAAAGTGCGGGGTGTCTTCCAGCATGCCCAAAAATACTGGGTGGGTGGCCTGCTTTGGCAGCTGAGCTAGAGCACACCATTGCAGCGCGCCTGCTTCGGTAGTTGCCACTTTGAGTTTGTTAAAGGGTAGGTATTTGGCGGCGGCTGATGCGGCTAAGGCGCTTAAGGTTTGCTCATTGCGGCGTAAATGTTGGCTGCGATCCAGCGGGTTACCGGCAAACGTGTGGGTGAAATTTTCATAGGTATTTTGCATGGGTAGATTCTAGCAACCTTGCTGGCGTACATCAGCACTTGTGCTCATAAATTGCTGACCTGCAAGTTGTACACCTCCGTCAAGTCTTGCGTTATATACCTAGTGCTTTAGATTAAGCTGGGTAGAGAAATGTCTTAGTGACCTCCTGTGGCTTAACAAATGCTGATCATTTTTTCGGGCGGGGGGGCAAATTTGGGGATGGAGAAACCATGATTGAACGTATTCCTTTTGGCAGTACCGGCCATACCAGCAGTCGCGCAATTTTTGGTGCCGCAGCACTTGGCGCAATGAACCAAGCCCGAGCTGACAAAACCATTGCCAAAGTTGTTGAAGCTGGGCTTAATCATTTTGACGTGGCTGCCAGCTACGGAGACGCAGAACTGCGCCTTGCGCCTTGGCTGAAAGATAATCGCCCAAGCATATTTTTGGCCACTAAAACCGGGCATCGTACCTATACGAAAGCTCGTGAAGAACTGCATTCGTCTTTAGAGCGCATGGGCGTAGATCAGGTGGATTTAATCCAGATGCATAATCTTACCCATGAGAATGATTGGGAAGTGGCTATGGGGCCTGGCGGCGCTTTAGAGGCGCTGATTGAGGCGCGCAATGAGGGACTGGTGCGTAACATTGGTGTCACCGGACACGGTACCTACGCGCCGGCGATGCATATGCGCAGTTTAGAAACCTATGCTTTTGATTCAATTTTGGTGCCCTACAGTTACGCCATGATGAGTGTGCCGCAATATGCTGCCGATTTTGAAAGCCTCTATCAGATGTGCCAAGCCCGGGGTGTGGCTATGCAAACCATTAAGGCCATTGCCGCACGACGTTGGAAAGACGAAGACACTGAAAAGAAATTTAGCTGGTACCGTCCAATTACTGACGCCCAAGCTATGAAGCGGGCCATCGATTTTGTATTAGTGCGTGATGGATTGTTTGTGAACACCAGCAGCGATGCGACATTAATGGACGTTGTATTAGATTGTATGGCAGCGCCGATACAGGCAGTGGATGTTGAAGCCTTGGCAGCGGATGCTCAAAATCTAGGTATTGAGCCGCTGTTTGTGCGTGATGTGTCAGATGACGTAGTGATTAAATCTTAGACAAAGTTGCTGGTCTGAGTTTGTATAAAGTTAAGTAAGCAGGGGAGAGCGAGCATGAGTGATTGGAAAGTAACCCGTTTAGCTGGGGCGTTAGGTGCTGAAATTACTGGTTTCAACTTGGCTGGCGCAAGTGGGCAAGATATCGACAAGGTCAAGGCGCTGTTGCTTGAGCACAAGGTGATCTTTTTTCCGGGTCAGTCTATTGATATTGAAGAGCACGTTGCCTTGGGTCGTCAGTTTGGACAGATCGAATCTCATCCGAACTTAAAGAACCCGTTTACTCAGCATCCAGAAGTTTTTGAACTTGCCGCAACCCACGGTGGTGTTGCTGACGAGTGGCACACCGACATTACTTTCCAAGAATCTCCTTCCATGATGTCTATCTTGCACATGGTCAAATGCCCGGAAGTGGGCGGCGACACAATGTGGACGAGCCTGAGTCAGGCCTATGATGAATTGTCCGACCCCATGCGCAGTCTTTGTGAGGGTTTAAGCGCATTGCATGATGCCCATCCACATAACCGCCCCCAAGATATGGCCGTTCACCCCGTGGTTCGAGTGCACCCTGAAACAGGCGCCAAAGCCTTGTATGTGAACGAACACTTTACGCGTCGCATTGTAGAAATGAATGCCACAGAAAGCCGAGTGATTTTGGATTATTTAACTGAGTGGGTTAAAAGCCCGCGCTTTACAGTGCGTTACAAGTGGACGCCGGGCACCATTGCGTTTTGGGACAACCGCTGCACACAACACTTTGTGCTTAATGACTTTGAAGGCGAGCGTATTATTCAGCGGGTCACAGTAATGGGTGATGAGGTTAAGGGCGCGGCGGCGCCACAGTGGGAGCCTTGGGTTCGTGACGGCAGAGCGTCTGCCACTACACGTCTAGACCGACAGCTTAATTCTTATATGAAGGCCAAAAGAGCGAAGCTCGAAATTGTTTAGACATTGACGTACTCGCAACGGATTGTGCTCAGTACTGGGTAACGGTCCGGCTGTTAATCAGTGCTGTTAATTAGGGCTGTGAATATTCACTACCTGAATCTGCTCTGGCTTTAAACCCTCATTCAGAGAGCCGGAGCGAAAGCCCCCCATGTCCATTGCAACAAAACGGTAGCCCAATGCCTGAATGCGCTTCTGTAGCTCTGCATGGTGGCTAGTGGCCAGCGGAAATTCCGCAGGCAAGATTTCTAGTCGCGCAACTTCGCCATGATGGCGGACTCTGAATTGACTAAAACCTAAGTCAGCTAACACATCTTCTGCTGCTTCTACTTGAGCCAAAAGGCTTTGATTAATTGCTGTGCCGTAGGGGAATCTACTCGACAGGCACGCAGCCTGTGGCTTATCCGCATTTTCTAAGCCCAGTTCATGGGCGAGGGCGCGGATATCTGCTTTATGAAAGCCTGCTTCGACTAGGGGCGATTTAACATTGTGGTCGTCGGCGGCAATAAGCCCGGGCCGATGATCGCCTAAGTCGTCCAAATTGGTGCCATTGAGGATAACCGCATAGTTTTGAGCTTGGGCGATTTGCGTCAGTTCTGTGTAGAGAGAGGTTTTACAGTGGAAACATCGGTTGGTGGGGTTGGCGCGATAATCTGATTTGCTTAACTCGTCAGTGACGATGACCTGATGGGCAATACCCCAATCGTCGCCGAGCTTTTTTGACAACGCTAAATCTGTGCGCTTTAAACTAGCCGAGCCAGAGGTCACCGCCAGAGCGTTTTTACCCAATTCTTGCCCGGCTACAAAAGCTACTAACGAGCTGTCTATGCCTCCAGAGAAGGCGACGACAACACTGCTATAGCTACGAATGTTTTCTTGTAAGGCGACATATTTACTTGCTAGCTCGGTGTCCATGTTTATTCCCAGTTCACTGATTTTCTAACTACAGTCGGTTGATTCGGTTGGCCAAAAACCCTGCGCCAAAGCCATTGTCTATATTGACTACGCTAACACCAGAGGCGCAACTGGTGAGCATGCCAAGCATTGCGGCCACCCCTTGAAAGGCAGCACCATAGCCCACGCTGGTAGGTACTGCGATAACGGGTTTGTCTACTAGGCCACCCACAACACTGGGTAAGGCGCCTTCCATCCCAGCAACTACTACCAATACTCTTGCTTGGCGTAGGTCGTCTACTCTGGCCAATAGCCTATGCAGGCCTGCCACGCCCACATCATAGATGCGCTCTACGCGGTTGCCATAAAATTCAGCGGTTTGAGCCGCTTCTTCTGCCACTGCCATGTCTGATGTACCTGCGCTTACTACTGCAATAGTGTGCTCAGAGGGTTCTACATTTTGGCTATGCCACCAAAGTAATTGTGATTGTGGGTCGTAGTGGGCTGCGTTGGGAATATTGTTCAGCAAGGCGTAATTGTCTGCTGTTAGACGTGTAACCAAAACATTAGATTGCTGTGCAACCATACTGGCGACTATGTCAGAGATTTGAGCGGGGCTTTTACCTGCGCCAAAAATCACTTCGGCAGCACCAGTACGCGCCTGTCTATCTGTGTCGATCACGGTATGACCTAAGTCTTGAAAATACTCGCCGCGCAATAGTTGCTGAGCTTCTTCGTTAGAGATCTCGCCGTTTTTAAATTTTTCCAGAACGTCGTTAATGGCCATGATATGACTGTTGCCCAATTTGCTTGTAAGTAGATGGCTCGATAATTAGTGGCGCCTTTTAAATTGCCTCAAACAGTCCTGCAGCCCCCATACCTTTACCAATACACATGGAAACAATGCCGTACTTTTTGTTGCGGCGTTGCAGCTCTCTGAGCAACCCTCCGGTTAAGCGTGCGCCGGTCATGCCGAAAGGGTGGCCTATGGCAATTGAGCCGCCGTTAACATTGTAAATATCTGGGTCAATACCTAAGCGGTCTCTGGAATATAAACATTGGCTGGCAAAGGCTTCGTTGAGCTCCACCAAATCTATGTCGTTTAAGGTAAGGCCTTTATAATGAAGTAATTTTGGAATGGCAAAAACTGGGCCAATACCCATTTCATCCGGTTCGCAGCCTGCTACGGCAAAACCGCGGAAATAACCCATAGGTGTAACGCCGAGTTCAATGGCTTTTTTCTCAGTCATTAACAGCACCATAGACGCGCCGTCTGAGAGCTGGGAGGAATTGCCTGCGGTGACGCTGCCCCCTTCTTCAAAGGCAGGGCTGAGTTTAGTCAGTCCATCAAGGGTGGTATTGACGCGGTTGCACTCGTCTTTATCAACGGTGCCTTCTACGATGGCGGTGGCTTTGGTTTCTTTGTCGACAATTTTTTCCCACTGCACAGTCATAGGCGCTATTTCATCTTTGATATAGCCCGCTGCCTCTGCTGCGGCGTAACGCTGTTGACTGCTCAGTGCGTAGGCATCTTGCGCTTCTCGAGTGACTTGGTAGCGCCGGGCAACCACTTCAGCGGTATTGCCCATAGCCATATACATGTCCGGCTTTTCGCTCATCAGGCGGGGGTTTTCGGAAAATTCTCCCGGCGTGCCCCGGCTTAAGCCAGTGATAGATTCTACGCCGCCAGCCAGCATTACCTCGGCACAGCCGCTGCTGAGTTGGTTTGCGGCCATAGCAATAGAGTTGAGACCCGAGGAACAGGCGCGGCTGATGGTGGTGGCCGGTACAGTGATGGGTAATTGAGATAGCGCCACGGCGTGTCGGGCGACGTTGCCAGACTGCTCACCAATTTGTCGTCCGCAGCCTAGTATCACGTCGTCTACTTGGCCGGGATCTAATTGAGGATTTCGTGCCAGCAGCGCATCAATACAGTGCGCTACCAAATCGTCGGATCGTGTCATATTGAACGTGCCGCGATGAGATTTTGCCAACCCGGTACGTATGCAATCAACTATAACTATATTTTCCATTTGCCTTTCCCCTAAAACATTCTAGGGGAAAACCATAGCGGAATTAGCTAGTTGGAACCAACGATCTTTGCTTCTTTAAGGGCTGAGATTTCGGCTTCACTAAAGCCTGATTGCGCCAAAATTTCATCAGTATGCTGACCAATCAAAGGCGCTGGGCCTTGTGGTTTAACATCTGCTGTGGCAAATCTCATGGGGATATTTACCGTGGTGTAAGTGCCATGCTCGGGATGTTCAATTTTTGGGAACATACCAATTTCCACTGCGTGGGGGTCTTGTGGTACTTCGTGAAGGCCCATTACCGGCCCCCAAATCAGGCCCGCGTCGTCGAATATTTTGCCCCATTCGTCGCGGCTTTTCTTTGCCAGTTCAGCATCAAACAGGTCAATGAGTGCGCCCATATTCTTGTAACGGGACGACGGATCAACAAAGCGTTCGTCGGTTAAGAGTTGTTCTAAACCCAGACATTTTGCTACCCGTGGCCAATAGGCGGCGTCTGGCATCATATTGAAAACCACCCAATTACCGTCACCACATGGAAATCGGTTTGCGCAAATAGCGAGCATTTGGTGGCGTGGTCTGCGTCTTACTGGCGCGTGATCCATGGCTGTTACCGAGTAGTCGGTGGCTTGAGTCCAAACCGCTGTTTCGTATAACGAGGTTTCAACGACTTGCCCTTTGCCTGTTTTCTCGGCCATGCGTAATGCACCAAGAATAGCGCCTACCATTGCAAGGCCGGTAGTGTGATCGCCTTGGGCGGGGCGCGCCATTGGCACTACCCCGTCGTCGCCTTCCCTCGATGAATCGTATAAACCCGAGCGCCCAAAAAACGCGGTTACATCGTAACCGGGGCGCCATGCGTCGGGGCCAGTGGTGCCGTAGCCGGTAAGGGTGGCGTGTACAATTCGTGGGTTGATCTTGAACATCGCCTCGGGGCCGAGGCCGAATTTTTCTTGCCGTACAGCCAATAAGTTGCACATAAAGATGTCTGCTTTGGCGGCGAGCTTGCGCACCAGTTCTGCACCTTCAGGCTGGTCTAGGGCAATGGAAATAGACTGTTTGCCGCGGTTATCTACATCAAATTGAAAATCGTAGTCTTGAAACCCTTTGGCAAGGTCGGGGTTTTTTACTGGGCGACCCATTTGTCGCATGGGGTCTCCAGAAAGCGGCTCAATCTTAATGACCGTGGCACCCATGTCCGCCAGTACTGCACCAGCACTTGGCGCAGCCATCCAGTTATCAATTTCTAAAATTACGATGTCATCTAACGGTGCAGCCATGTCCAAGTCTCTATAAATGCGAAGCATGGATTACAACTAAGGGGGCTGCTTGGTGCAAGCATTTATGTGATTTCTTATGGCTGTTTCGGCTAAATGTGTTCTGGGTCGAGGATTTTTAGCATGCGTTTCAGTGCAAAGTGACGGTAGCTTTGTCTGATGAGCGCCTCAATTTCATCCAAATCCATTGCTTCATGAATATCTAACTCAATCCAGCCATTAACGCCGGTGTATTTTGGAATGCTGAAGCGATCGTCAAATGTGTAGGTTGCTTGATGCTCGACACCCACCCAAGTGCTCAGTTTTAGTCTGCCGCTGCGAAAGTGTAAGGTGCAAAAGTTCTTTTTGCCGGCCTTAAAACACGGGGCCCCAAACTGATTACTTTGCTGGGTTTCCGGCAGGCTCAGACAATAGTCGGCGATGTCCTGCAAGTGCTGAGCAGGGATAGGCATTGCATAAGGATCTAGCTCTTCAATGGGCAGGGACTGCGTCGGCGGTACTATTTTAATGGGTGGGCCAAGGCCTGAGAGCAATTTCTTGGGCGCCTTAAAGACATAGGCCCTGTGCATGAGCTTGGTTGCAGTAACCCAGCTTAAGTCTTTATCAAGGTCCATGCCCAGCCACCCAGCAGGTCCAACATAGGGCGGAATATAGAAATGTTCTGGCTCGTTTTGCGAGTAGTACTCTTGGTCGCCAGGAGGCGAATTCAGCCACAAGCCGATATGACCATCGCCGTGATGATTGACCACAAAAATAGCGAAGGTTTTTTTATTCACCCTAAAATTAGGGTTACCACGACTCAAGACCTCGTCGCTTTCAGGCAGGCTTAGGCATATTTCCCTAACTGCATCGCGGATATTTTTTGCCATGGATGATGCTCCAACGTCGATTCTATTCTATTAGTCAGTTCTATTAGTCAGTTCTATTAGTCAGCCTAGTTTGTCTAGCCAGCCTAGTTCGACCGGTAGTAATTTCGAGTACTTTTTCATGAATAAAGCCGCTTTGGAATCATTCTGAGACTCTCCAAGTGGTGCGTGTTAGAATAGAGTCTTTCGGGCTGCGGTTAAACTTTTGCAAGATTCCAATCGAGCCAACGGTTCTCAATCGACGACAGGTGCGAAATACTTCTACGGCTGGCGCATGGTACTGGTCGCGTTTTGTGTCGATTTTGTCGCAGTCGGCTTCTTCTTTTATTCCTACGGTGTGTTCTTTAAAGCCATTGCTGAAGATTTTGGCGGATCGCGCTTGGGTATCGCTTTTGGCCTTACTGTCACCAATATTGTCGGCGCTATTGCTGCGCCCTATGTGGGTAGGGCTCTAGATAAGTACCCGTTGAAGCACGTTATGGGCGTGGGTGCCACCTTCATGGCCGTGGGTTTTCTAGGTCTGTCTTTTGTCCGCAACCCAATTGAATTTTACTTAGTGCTGGGCATCTTTGTCGGCTTTGGTGCCAGCAGTATGGGCAGCTTGGCAACCAGCAAATTGGTTGCTAACTGGTTTGACCGGCGTCGCGGTACTGCACTGGGCATTGCTGCTGCTGGGGTTTCGTTGTCCGGGGTGATCATGCCCTACATCAGTGCTGAGTTAATTAATAACTATGGCTGGCGCGAAGGCTTTCTAGTCTATGGGCTGTTCACCTTATTGGTGGTGTTGCCCATGGTATTGCGTTTTGTCGTCACACGACCGGAAGACATTGGTATGCGCCCAGACGGCGCTATGCCTATTGTGGTCAGGCCAGGTGTCGAACTTCAGCTGCCGAAGCCGCGCTTAGCCATGCGCGATGTTTTCCGAGAACATAACTTTTGGGTCATTGTGCTGACTTTCTCGCTGATCTTCTGCTGTATGGGCGCAACGCTTACCCACATGATTCCGCGGTTAACAGATAACGGCTACACCTTAGTCCAAGCCTCGTTAGTGATGTCGTTGTGCGCTGGTTTTGGTGTTACCGGCAAACTCAGTTTTGGTTGGTTGGGTGACCGCCTTTCGCTGCGTAAGGTCATGTCTATTGTTATCGTTATGCAGTTCACAGGTCAGCTGCTTATGTATTTGTCGGTAGATTTGGTTGTTTTCGCTGTTGGCGCGTCGCTGTTTGGTTACGGTGTGGGCGGGGTAGTACCCATGCACGGGGCAACGGTGGGTAAGACCTTTGGTCGTGACCGCTTTGGCGCAATTTTGGGCTTAATGCGGCCTGCTATGCTGCCGATACAAATTCTTGGGGTGCCATTTGCGGGTTGGATTTATGACGTCACTGGTTCCTATGCCATAGCCTTTGAAGTTTTTCTGGGTATTTATTTTTTAGCCGCTGTGGCGTTGTCCTTTTATCGACAACCACCGGCGAATGTTCAGTAGCGGCTGAGCAAGGCGGAAATTTTGGCGGCTAAAAGAAACTCGCTTTCAATAGCTGGATTTGGATGGCTTCGTCGCTGTCGCAATGAATGCGCACAGCGTCAGCTAGAACATGGTCTGCAATATAGGGTTCAAAGCTGACCCTGTTAAACGGCGCAATGTCTCTAATCTCCAAATCCACAGAGTAGCCTTGGACAACAGGTAATACTGTGATTGACTCAGCATTAGGCAGTAAATCCTCTAACTCTCGAGTCAACTCTTGTTGGCTGCCTCTTGTCGTATAGACGCCTTTAACGAGGTATCTGAGTTGGCATTGAAGTATTTGGTTGCCGCGCTCTGTCAATGCTGACTCCGTATCTGATTTGTATAAAAGCTTGTGGTGATAGCTCACGGGACTGATCGTGGGTCGGTGCAAGCAACACACCACGGCGATATTTAGGGTGCGCATTAAAACAGCTAGTCTCTAACTCAAGCAACGGTAGATTGATTCAGGCTGGAAATTTGTCTGACACAGCAATAAGACTTGGGCGTTGGTCTGTTGCTGTTTAGTGCTGTTTAGTGCCGATTGGCGCTGATTTGCAGTAACCAGCGCCAGGGCTGTCTAAACACTGGGCTTAGGCCGGTGCTGTTGCTTCTAATGTTCTCATTACCACTTCTTTGATGGCCTTTTCAGGTAACTCGTCTTTATCCTTAAAATTTATACACCCTTGGCCGGTTCTGATCTTCGGGTAGGCGTCTTTAAAGTTTTGAATATTGTCACGCGTACAAGTGTAAAGAGATATGTAGAACTTTTGGCTCGCCATTGCCACCCATAGATCGCCCAAATGATAGCTGGGCATTTTGTAGTGCATATCGATGATGGCATGTGGCGCTACCTGTAAAATCATTCGCTGCAGGGCAAGTATTCGAGTTCTGCGTACTTCTGGTAGAGAGTTAATATAGTTTTCAAGTTCCATGATGCGCCTAGTGCTTTGCTAAAAAATGACCATTAACATCGCAAGATTGTTTCAAGAAAAGTGTCACCTTTTGATAATCGGCTCCAATTACTTGATGAAAGGTATAATTTGCTCTTTTGGGTTTTCGTATTTGGCGGGCGTCCTAGAACTTTTGCTCCGCAGACTGATATTCGCTAAGAAAGGCCCTTTATCCAGTCGTCCCCACTTCACTACCTTTTGGCCTGAACTCTTTTTGACCATGAACCAATACCTGCATATTTCCTCAGTTGGACGAATTCACTAAACCTATAACCCAGAAAATCTATGCTGATTGCAGGTTCATGTTTATGCGGCGGCGTTGGTTATCAATTTGAGTATGATAGGGCCGTGGTATATGTCGTAAAGCATCTGGGGCGGTTTTTGCGAGTTGCCTAATGGTTATTCTTGCCGACTTTGAGTGGACGACCGGCCAACATGTAGTGACCAAATGTAAATTTTTCAGGGGGTCGTCAGAAGCCACTGTGGCCGTTGCGGTGCGTCATTGTCGTTGCAAGCCCTGACCTATCACTGATGGCTGCGCTGGTCGGCTCTGTGGCTGCCCACCCGCGAAATTTACCCCATATAGAAACTTTCACAGACGAGGCGCTAGTCTTTACTAAAATTGCGCCCGGCAATGGCTTCGGTCATTGGTTGGATGGGTTGGATGGGTTGGATGGGTTGGATGGGTTCGGTTAACCAAGGAGCTTGCAGGTAAAGAGGCGCAACACTTAGAAATTTTGCGTTTTCGACAACGTCAATTTAAAGCCTATTGGATTGGTTTTTTGGACAAAGGGAATGCTCGGCGAGCACAACTAGAGTTAAATGTTTTCCTCCCCGATTTTCTAATTCAAATAGCACAACGAGGAGATATTGAGTGAATTTGAATCAAGTGACATTGCCTGTGATTGATATGCCTGAAGCCACAGCCTTCTATCGTAAAATGGGTTTTTTGCAGATTGTAGACACACCTCATTACGCACGCTTTGAAAGTCAGCAAGGAGAGGCAACGTTTTCCTTAACCCTTAACACGCTGCGGACAGTTAACCCCACGCTGATCTATTTCGAACATCAGCAGTTAGATGGTTTGGTGAACTCCCTGATGTCTAAAGGCTTGCGTTTTCAACAAGAACCTACCGATATGAGTTATCTATGGCGCGAAGCCATTTTAAATGATCCGTCGGGTAACAAGATCATTCTTTATTGGGCGGGGAAGAATAGACGCAACCCGCCGTGGAGGGTTGAACTGAACGACGAGTAGTTTGCCCTTAGCTTATTGCCAGGTACGTATTACACCTACGTCGCTCAGCAATTTTGCCATTGCGGTGCGCGCTTTTCTAAAAATGCATTAACGCCTTCAGCCTGATCTGCGGTGGAAAAAAGATCAACGAACTTTTGTCGTTCATAGGGTAGGGCGTCGCCAACTGCATTATCTCGAGCTTGATGAATGAGTTCTTTGCAGTAGGTCACCGCAATAGGACTTTGCTGGGCAACCTGTTCGGCGAGTTTCAACGCTCGGTCCTTGGCTTCACCCTTGGCCACCACTTCTTCTACTAAGCCGATGCGCTCGGCGGTTTCGGCATTTATCCGTTCACCACAGAGAATCATTTTCTTAGCCCAACCTTCGCCTACCAACCATGACAAACGCTGGGTGCCACCAGCGCATGGTAATAAGCCTACTTTGGGTTCTGGCAGTGCTAATTGGGCTTGGCTTTCGGCAATGCGAATGTCACAAGCCAGACATGCCTCTAAGCCGCCGCCCATGGCAAAGCCATTGATTGCGGCAATAGATACGCCGCGGAAATTAGCTAAACATTCAAAACCTTTGCCGAAAAATTCTGCCATTGAGCGGGCATTTTCTGGGTCACCATCGGCGAATAGGTTCAGGTCTGCGCCAGCAGAAAAGAATTTCTCTCCAGCACCGGTAATGACTAGAGCGAAGATACTTTTCTCTGCATTTAACTGCTCTACCAAGTCGGCTAAGGCCGGCAGGCTCTCGGTGTCCCAGGTATTCGCGCCGGGATTGTTGATGGTAATCAGCGCCGTATGCTGAATAATCTCAACCTGCAGTTTGGCGGATGAACTTGTTATCACTGAATGACCTCCAAAGCGCCAGCCATAAGCATTTTTCGTGCAATGATGACGCGCATAATTTGATTTGTACCTTCTAGAATTTGATGCACTCGAGTGTCGCGCACATAGCGTTCCATTGGGTATTCCTTTAAATAGCCATAGCCACCAAAAAGCTGCAATGCGTCATTGCAAATGCGGAAGCCAACATCTGTGGCGAAGCGTTTTGCCATGGCGCAATAGGTGCCAGCTTGGCTGTCCTTAATGTCGAGTTTGAATGCAGCTAAGCGTACCATTTGCCGAGCCGCAACCAGTTCCGTGAGCATGTCCGCCAGGGAAAATTGGGTTGCCTGAAAGTCAGCTATGGCGTTGCCAAATTGGTTACGTTGTTGGGTGTACTCGGTTGCGTCAGAAATGGCTTTTTGCGCTGTGCCAATACTGCAGGTGGCGATATTTATTCTGCCGCCATCTAGTCCGTCCATGGCAATGGCAAACCCTTGGCCTTCTTCGCCCAACCGGTTTTCTACCGGCACACGAACATTGTCAAAGTTAATGGCTCTGGTTGGCTGGGCATTCCAGCCCATCTTTTTTTCGTTTTTGCCGTAGGAAATGCCCGGGGTGTCGGCCGGTATAAGCAGTGCGGTTATGCCTTTGTGGCCGGGTTCGCCGGTTCTCAACATCACCACAAGAACGTCGGTTTCACCAGCGCCGGAAATAAAAGATTTGTTGCCGTTGACAACATATTCGTTGCCCTCACGCTCGGCCTTTGTGCGTAGCGCCGCAGCATCAGAGCCTGCGCCAGGTTCGGTAAGACAGTACGAGGCCAATTTTTTGCCCATCACAAGGTCAGGGCACCAAGTATCCACCACACTTGCTTGGCAATAACGACCGACCATACTGGTGGCCATATTGTGAATGGTTAAGTAGGCCGCTGTGGTCGTACAGCCTTTCGCCAATTCCTCAACGATCAAGCTTGCGTCCAGTCTTGGCAAGGCCAGTCCACCGGCACTTTCCGGCGTATACATACCCATAAAGCCAAGATCTCCAGCTTGCTTGAGTACTTCTTTAGGAAAGAACGATTCTTCATCCCATTGTGCCGCGTTTGGGGCAAGCACTGCATTGGAGAATGCTTGAGCGCTATCGACAAAGCCCTGTTGTTCTTCGGATAGAGTAAAATCCATGAGCCATCACTCTTTAAATTTTGTTTGAGATTTTAGGTTGTGCCCGCCAGCCGGAAGCGAGCGGATCTTAAAGTTAGGGCAAATTCTATAACCATTCAAGGTTTCATCTGGACGCCGAAGAGGGTAGGGATTGTGCGTCTCTTATGATTTTGGGCGGCTTGGCAAACCAAAAACACAGGCCGCCACTGAGCGAACAAAAGGCGATTACTGTGAAGGCCAGTTCGTAATTGCCATACATATCGTAGAGTACGCCACCGGCTATGGGGCCTGCGGTCATGCCTAGCATTACAATCAGAGATGAAATGCCCATAATGGTGCCAAAGGATTTAGGCCCAAAATAGTCTGCTCGCAAGGCCACCATGAGGGGCCCGCGCACGCCCCAGGAGAGGCCGTGGAGAATAGCAAATGCAAGTACCCAGCTAAAACCTGTTGCATAGGTGATCGCCAACAGGCCAAAACAGTGGCCGGCCATACAAATTGTGCAGATGATGCGCTTGTCGTACCTATCGCCTAGATAGCCACCTAAGAACAATCCCGCGGTTTGAATGCCGGTCATCAGTGCAAAGACAAACCCTGCTTCAACTGGGGTGTAATCTAAGCTGCGAGTTAAATGCGGTATTAGATGGGCGAGCATTGAGGAGACCGTTAGCAAGGACAACCCATGCCCAGCAGAAATCATCCAAAAAGAAGGTTCTTTTACAGCTTGACGCCAAGTCAGGCTGATTTGCATAACGCGAGGGTTGTTGCTTGCAGATTCTTCATTGGTGGCGTTATTTTCAATGGAGATGCCGTCGGGTATTTCGCCGTAATCCTCGGGTCGATGTCGAACGAGCGAGACTAAGGGTAAGCCCACAACCAATACCATGATGCCTGAATATAGAGCCATGTCTCGCCAGCCAAAGGCTTCTAGCCCCATCATAGCGAACGGTACGCAGAGCCCACCAAAAGAGAAACCAAGTTGCGACCAGGCAATGGCCTTAGAGCGGTGGAGATCAAACCAACTGACGATAGACACCATTAATGTGGCGAAGCCCCCAAGGCTTGAGCCTAGTGCAATGAGAATAAATGCAACGAAGTAGGTGGTAATGGAATTTACCTGGCTGAAGACAAAAAAGCCGCAGCCAAAAATCAGAGTGCCGATTACCAAAATTAGGCGGGGGCCATATTTATCTACCAGCCATCCTTGTAATGGCCCCAGTAGGCCACTTTCTAGCCGAGTTAGAGCAAAGGCCAGTGATAGTATGGACATGCTCCAGCCAAACTCTTCTTGCAGGTGCAAGGTGTAGCCGCCGTATGAATGCATCCAAGTCAATGCGGCAAGCCACTGCACACCCGCGCAGGCGAGTACAATCCACCAGCCGTAGAAGACCTTACCACCGGGACGAAATAAGGCATTCATCCGTGGTTTCACTTGAGCAAAACGTTGAAACATTGCCGCATCATACGTGATCGGGCCTAAGCACTGATACAATTAACCCTAATCTTCGCGAACATGTGTCTATGAATAAAGCTGATTTCCAACGCTCAATGCCCACACAGGGATTGGTTCTATCTGGTGGTGGGGCGCGTGCCGCCTATCAGGTAGGTTGTTTGCGCGAGCTGTCCAGATCACTGCCGGAATACCATCCACAAATTTTGACTGGTGTTTCTGCAGGTGCGATCAATGCCGTTCATTTGGCATCTCACCAAGGCTCTTGGCAGGACAATGTAGAAAGCCTGAACAATATTTGGCGCAGCTTAAGCACCTCTGAGGTATACGAAACCGGACTTGGTCAGCTGCTTAAGAGAAGTATGCATTGGGGTTTGCGCTTGGCTAGCGGTGGCAAATTGGGCGCAAAGGATATTCGGGGCATGGTGGATAATCGGCCGCTGCAAACATTCCTAAAAGCCAATCTGGCGAATAGTGACGGCAGAGTAGAGGGCATCTCTGAGAATTTGCACAAAGGTGCGCTCCAGGCTTTGGCTATTATCAGCACCCACTATGCCGATGGTCGGTCAGTGGCGTGGGTGGAATCTAATGCAGACAAAATAAACATGGGCAGCCAGGTATCGGCTAAGCCAACCCATATATCTATTCAACACATTATGGCTTCTGCGGCCCTGCCGCTATTTTTCCCTGCGGTTTCTATAGACGGGCAATGGCATGGTGACGGTGGTGTGCGTTTGGCAGCGCCGTTATCTCCAGCCATGCACTTAGGCGCAAAACGTATCTTGGCTGTTTCACCGCGCGCCCAACCATTGCAGTTGCCGCAGTCAGCCACCAACCAGAGCTATCCATCGCCGGCTCAGGTTGCTGGCGTTATGCTCAACGCGATTTTTCTTGATTTGCTCGATTATGATGCCATTCAAATGGAGCGTATTAACGGCTTGCTGGCGAACTTACCCGAGGCTCATTGGGGCGCTCATAGCCCCGTGGATGTCATGGTACTACGGCCTCAAGAGGATCTTGGGCATGTGGCCAGAGATCATGAGGTTGAGCTACCTAAAGCCTTTCGTTTCTTCAAGGGCGGCTTCGCGGGTAAAAACGAACCCAGTGGCGATGCCCTGAGCATGGTCAACTTTGAGCCAGAATATCTTGGCCAGCTCATAGACTTGGGTGAACAAGACACCGCCGAGCGCATAGACGAAATCAGTGCGTTTTTACACGGCAGTTCTGAGTTTGTTTCGCCAGAGGGTGAAAGTAGCCTGTATCAACCTAAGTAATAAAACTTTCCAGCGGAGCTACTTGGATGGATTGTTGTTGCAACCTGCGTTAGTGCACAAGTATGTCCTGCACGTCTAATGACTGGATCAGAAGCTCTGGTATCTGAAGCATTTTCCTGGGCTTTTGCGTAGCCACTACACTCATCTTTGAGCATGCGGGTTCCGTAAAGAGCAGTGCTCAAATGTCGATCTGTAAAACCGCCCTTATGATGCTTGTTCAATCTGTTGGTTTGGTAAGATTTTATCAATGCGACTTTGCCTGATATCTAAGCCGGCTACCTTGCATAATTTTTTTCACCGGAATGTATTTACCTAAGGTTGCTGGGTGGGCGCTGGGTGGCGCCATCAACCTAATGCGGGGTGTTGGGGGTGTTTTTTTTGCCGTTGGTCGGGAGAGGTAACATTTTTGGGTTAGATGCGTGATACCAAGTGTTAAATAACTTGGTTGGCGAGGTTGTAAGAATGGTTAGAACTATATTAATAGGGTTGGGTTGGGTGTTGTTGGTTACTAACTCGACATGGGCTGATAGTAACCCAATGTTTGGCGGTTATAAAAATCAAATTTCTGTCAGCGGTGGGCAAAGTTTAAGGGTTGGTGTTAAATCGGAGAAGTTGTTTTATGCGGACATTACCTATAGCCAGCCCACCACTTTTTTTCGCTTGCCGGCAAGACGTAATCTGGAGTTGGCCGGCTTGAGAGGAGACGATTGTAACCGCTTGATTTGCAATGAAGATAACGGGTATCCCAAGACAGACAACTTGTAACAGTATAATTTGACCCTGCTGGGTTTATCCCAAGATGTAGTATTTTTGCAGCGAGGTAAGTTTTATGCCAATGCTCGTCTAGGAGTTTACCTAAAAGATATAGCGACTAACCGTATTAGTTCTAGGTTTACATTTGGCCAAAGATTGGCTCTTGGCTATGGTTTGGGTCGTGTTAATTTGGAGCTCTACGTGAGGCATTTCTCTAACGGTTCACTAACAGAACAAAATTCTGGGCAGAATTTTTACGGGTTAACTTATGCTGTTAACTTTTAGGTTGTGTATGTAAAGGTTAGATAGATGCTTTAATGGGGTGGTGTTTTAGTTCTATCTGCTCTATCAGTATTTGTGCGGTCGGCGCGGTCCCAAACCCAAGGTGAAGGCGTTTGCCGGGCCTTCCTAGGGTAAAAGTATGTGCTGGACATCAACCTAAAGAGTCAGTCATTTTTCTGCGTGTTTAGACAATTAGCATAATAGGTGATGGTGCCCGGCCAGTCGGAAAATATGCCGCGTACACCGACCTGCTGTGCCAGCACATCTAGTACCTCAAGCATGCGTCCGGGTTTATCCATAATGGGTGCTATGTTTGCGTAGAGCCAATTTTTTGGGTCAACTGGATTGCCAGATTCCATTGTCCAAGTGATGATATCTAACCCAGCCTGTTTGGCATATCTTGCGTAGTCGGAAGGTTCTAGAACGCCCGCATCGTTGAGTTGAATCAGCATAGGAATAGGCGGGCTGATGATGTTGATACCTTGCGCCTTAATAGCCTGCATCTCTTTTAGGCTTGTTGTAAAATTCTTTTGCTTGCCGCGGGGGTCTAACCAAACTGCTTGTGCTGCGAACTTAGGGTGGGCCTTCAGCCAATACTGCACGTCACGTATATCAAAAGACTGGGGAAATACTCGGCTAGGGTCTATGCCAAGCTCGGTATATTCTGCGAGCATTTTGTCCGCGTATGCGCGTTGGTCGAATTCTGGCGCAAAGGGCATAGCAACTTCGGCTCGCTTTAACTCTGGGGTGAACTTTCGCCCCAGTTGATTGATCAGCACAATGCTTTCTTTGTGGCTGACAACGGTGCCACAACTCAGCGGTGAATCTATGACGGGACTTTGCAGTGGCGTTAAATATTCATCAACGCTGCTGGCCTGTTTATTACGTTTATCGGGTCTGGCGCACAAAGTTTTGAATTCTTTGAGGGTGATGTCGCTGGTGCAGCATTTGGCGCTGGCGGGACTGCCTTTGCTAGCGGGTGTGAAGGGTGTTCTACAAGTAGCGGCTAAGTCGGTTTGGAGAATATTAGTACTGGTGGCTAAATCGCACTGGGAATGCCGACACACTAACTCTAGGTCTTTGGTAAAGGTGACATCGCATTCAATGACCCCTGCGCCCTGGTTGGCTGCGGCAATATAACCCTCATGGCTATGCTCCGGATAACCCAGCGGTGCGCCACGGTGCGCGATAGAAAAATCTGTGGCGTAGAAAGGACCACTAGCGCAGCTTTGCATTCGGCTCTGTAGTTCACCTTTTGGTAAATCTTGGCTGAGGTCCAATGCCCGTGTGGTTGGGTTGATTGTACCTGCATGAGCGCTATGACTAACGATCATAACCAGTCCCAAGCTTAGGAGTAGCGACAGTCGCCGAACGATTGCTAGAGGCAAGTTGGACTTTGAGGCCTTTGGTGGTTTGCTCATTTTCGATCTAGCTGCAATGTATTTGCCTAGGATACCATGCAGTCGTGGCCGAAATGACTACCTATTTTTGATGAGACGTCCATTTTTAGAAAGAGACATATGACAAAGACCTTGGTTTTGCAAAGCGCCCCGGCTCAACGCCCCCAATGGTTAGACACTTGTTTGGTTAGTGTTGAATCCTGGGCGGCTGAGACCGGCTACGCATATCGGTTTATTGGCGATGAACTGTTTGATGAAGTGCCAGATTGGTACATGCACAAAGTAGCGGGGCGCATGCCCATTGCCTCAGATTTAGGTCGCCTGCTTTGGATCAAAAACCTGTTAGACCAAGGTGAGGCCGATACCGTGGTTTGGCTAGATGCAGATGTATTGGTTTTTGCGCCATCGTTATTAAGGGTAGAGCCTGTGAGTTCTTGTCTGTTCGGACAAGAGCTTTGGATTCAAAAAAACTTGTCTAAAGGGAGCGCAAAGAGCGGTGAAAAACCACAGCGTCAGAAGGGCAAGTGGCAGGCGCGCAAAAACGTTCACAACGCTCTGGCGGCATTTCGCAAAGGCTGCCCGGTACTGCCTTTTTTGATTGAGGTTATTCAGCGCATGATGCGTCGCGTGGACGCGAACTTTATAGCGCCACAAATGATGGGCCCAAAATTACTGACCAATCTGCATAATTTGGCAGACTTTGAGTTAATGCCGTCGGTAGGGGCGCTGTCGCCGGAGGTGATTTTGGATCTAGCAGGCCATGAAGAGTCGACAGGTAAAAATCTACAGGGGGCGAGGCAGGGCGCTTTACAGGCTTTGCTCGCCAAACAAACCGAACCGATGTTAGCCGCCAACTTATGCACCTCATTGCTCGGAGAATTGTCGGCAGATGCTCAGGAGCAAGAAGATCTGATGCTGGCCGCAATTGCAGCACTGAATGCCCATCCGCGAGGTTTAGCGTTTTAAGGTTTGACCTATGGCGCATATTTTACTTGATCCTCTTTGCCTCCATACTTTAGGGTTCTGGGTTCCGAACCTGGCTGATTTTAAAGCCGAGTTGAGCAACAGATTTATTCACAAGAAGGAAAATAAGAATGTCCGATTCAGAACTACAAAATGGTCTTGCCACACTAACTGCAACAATAGGCGTGGCCTCAGAAGCAACAGACTGGTACGAGATTACCCAAGAGCGCGTAAACATGTTTGCCGACGCAACACTGGACCAGCAGTGGATTCACATTGACCCTGAGCGCGCAAAAGACGGCCCATTCGGCGCAGCGATTGCACACGGTCAGTTAACACTGTCTATCATGAGCTTTTTGCCAGGTGGTCAGGGTGTTGGTTTGCCAGCGCTAGACGGCATGAAGTTAGGCATTAACTACGGCTGGAACAAAGTACGCTTTATGTCACCAGTTCAAGTAGGCGCAAAAATCCGTACGCGCGGTAAAGTGATTTCAGTTGAAGAAAAGGGCGGCATGCTTGAAGTAGTTAACGAAATGACTGTAGAGATTGAAGGCACTGAGAAGCCAGCTTGTGTTGCTCAAAGTGTATTGCGGGTGGTTTTCTAGGCTATTTTTCAGGCCAATTTTTAGGCTTTTGGAAGCTTAAATTACACCCGTTGAGAAGCAGTCGCAGGGCTGCTTCTCTAACTCTCTAACTCACTATCGCTCTACCTCTAGAGCTCTCTAGCTCTCGGCTTTGCTTAATCCCTTGCCCACCTTTCCCGACCCTCCGCGCCAATTTTTCACGTCACCTCCTTACGCGCAACGCAACCTAGCTGCCTTTCTAATGGTTGTTTTCTATTTGATGTTTTTGTCAGATATTCGATATTTGATTTTCTTAAGTTTGTCTGTTTCGATGAGGGTTAAGGCTTAAATTTGGGGATTGGCAAATGGACATGGGTATTTGTGCGGCGTCGCATATTGGCGACATTGGTTATGTGGTTCGCGCTGAAGAGCTTGGTTTTAGTCACGCTTGGATGGCCGATTCACAAATGCTTTGGTCGGATTGTTTTGCCACGTTAGCGCTGGTGGCTGATCGCACTTCAAAGATTAATATTGGCACCGGAGTGGCCATTTCCGGCACGCGACCGGCGCCAGTGAATGCTGCTGGCATTGCTACAATCAACGCGTTGGCACCAGGGCGAACCTTTTTTGGCGTGGGTGCGGGCAACACAGCGCGCAGAGTGATGGGTCTAGCGCCGCAAAGAATTGCGGAATTTGAAACCTATCTACAAACCCTTGCCCCATTGCTGCGCGGTGAAGAAGCCATTTATCATCATGAGGGTCAGGAAATACCTATTCGGCATGTCATGCCGGACAAAGGTTTTGTTAATTTTGACGACCCAATTCCCCTTTATGTTTCAGGTTTTGGCCCCAAGTCATTGGCCTTGGCGGGTCAGTATGGTCACGGCGCAGTGATGGGGGCGGCATCCTCCGCTGCGGTCACCGCAAGTTGGCACAGCCTCAATGAAGGCGCTAGTAGGGCCAATAAAACTCTGGCTCCCGGCGGCGATTATTACACCACAGCATTGACCACTATGGTGGTGCTAGAGCCGGGTGAGGCCGCGGATTCGCCTCGAGTGAAAGCCGAGTGCGGGGCTATGGCCATGGCCAGCGTGCACTATGCCTATGATCAATTTCGCAATTTTGGTCATCAGCCACCCAATTTCTTGGCTGAAATATGGCAGGACTACACCGCTTTGCTCGAAACTTATCCTGCGGATCGACGGCATCAGCGCATCCACGCAGGCCACAATTGCTGGGTGCTTGAGGAAGAGGAAAGGTTCCTCACGCCCAAGGTTTTGCAGGCTTCAAGCATGATTGGTACCCAAGATCAGCTCATTGAAAGGCTGCAGGTGTTGGGCCTAGCGGGTTTGAATCAGGTGATGATTTTGCCAAATTTTGACACGCGCTTTGACGTTATTGAGAAGGTGGCGAAAGACATTATTCCTTATGTTTAGAGGCAGATTGCCAACCTAAAAGAACCCAGTCAGTAGCTATAATCTTCTGCAACCGTCTGTCAAATCAGGCACTATATCGGTATGTTTACCTATCTAAATCCAGAAATTCGCCAGCGGCTAATCGACCAAGAAAAATTGGTACGGATAAATGCCGAAGGCCAAATAATAGACGTCTCTAGCCCCGAGCATCCCGGTGAGCTGGCAGTGAATGTTATGGGGCCAATTCCCATGCCCATGTCATTACCCGGCGTCAATATTACCGTTCAGTGGTATGCCGCAGTGCGTAGTACAGAACTCCATGGCGTAGAAACCTTGGCTTCTGATCTTATGGCCCGAGGCGGGCAGCACCTGTTTGCTCACTTAGTATCGCCCTTGGCGGTAAACAGCGTACTTGTTGTGGGCGAACCAAAAGACAATCCATTGGTTCGTGTGCACAGTAATTGTTTAACGGGGGACGTATTTGGTTCCCAGCGTTGTGACTGTGGGCCGCAATTAGCCGAGTCCATTGCGCGCATCAGCGAAGATCCGGCGGGTGGCTATTTGGTCTATATGGCAGGTCACGAAGGTCGTGGAATTGGTTTGTGGGCGAAAGCTGCAACCTACCTCCTGCAAGATGCAGGTGAAGACACTTATGAAGCCAACCGCTCTTTAGGTTTGCCGGACGATTGCCGAGACTTTAGCGACGCAGCGATTTTGCTCAAACACTTTGTTGGGCAAAAGCCTTTTAGGCTACTGACTAATAATCCTAAGAAGATTGATGACCTTGCGGCGTTCGGCTTGCATGACGTGACTCGCCAAAAACACGTCACAGGCGTTAGTCAATTTAATAAGCGTTATTTACATGCCAAGCAAAATTGGGGTCACGGCTTAGATGATGAGGATTTTCAAACAGAGGACTAGTGGATGAGAAGTTTACTGTTGCTGTCGGCCTACCTAATATTGTTAGGCTGTCAATCGGACGAACAGAGCGCAAATAGCGAAAAGCTCAGTAAGTTAAAAGAAGTTGAACCATCTACGCAAACCCAACCACAAGAACGCCCACCACAACCCGCAGCAGACAATGCAAGTGCTGGGCTATATATCAATCAAATACAATTTGTTGGCAGCCATAATAGCTACAAAATGGCCATGCCCGAGGGCTTCGTAAAGCAATTGTTGAAACTTAATCCTAAAGTTGTGGAAGCTTTAGAATATGAGCATGTCACTTTAGCGGAACAACTAGACCTAGGTATGCGTAAGCTCGAATTAGATGTTTTTTACGTCCCGGATGAAAATCAATTTCTTGTGGGCCATGTGCAGCAAATTGATATGAACAGTAACTGCGGCACTTTACGTATTTGTCTGAATCAGGTCGGCGAATGGTCAAAAAATAATCCTTCCCACGCGCCCATTTGGATCAGTTTCAACGCCAAAGATGAAGAGATTTTAGGTTTGCCCGACCCGGAGGATTTTACTCCCACCGCCTTCGCCTTAATGGATTCGATCATTGAAGAAGTACTGGGTAACCAACTCATTCGTCCAATAGAAGTAGCCGGTTTAAACTGGCCGTTACTCAGCGAGGCAAGGGGCAAGTTCATAATGATTTTGGACCAAGGGGGCGCTAAACGCGATATGTATTATAAGGGCTGGCAGCAGCGCCCCATGTTTACCAATGCGCCAGAAGGTCATCCGGCTGCGGCAATAATGATACTTAACGAGCCGCTAGAACAATTCGATGAGATACAACGATTAGTGGCAGCGGGTTATATGGTACGCACCAGGGCTGATGCAGATACCCGAGAGGCGCGAGACAACGATACAAGGCGCCGAGACGCAGCCTTTGCCAGTGGCGCACAAGCCATCAGCACAGACTACTATCAACCCGCCACACACTTTGGCAATGATTATCAGGTGATATTGCCTCAGGCTATACGGTGTAATCCTGTTACTGCACCGGTAGGTTGTTGGGCGTTTGGGGATGATTGATAAGAGCTGGGCTAAAAGAATATTTGGATTGTTAGTTATATCCTTCGAAAAGTAAGCGCCCCAATCGATAATCATTCTATGGTCCAAAGAGAGTTCGATACGCAAAAAATTGTGAACTGCAACCTCTTGCACTCTTCGTTTGAAACGTACATCTTGCCCGCTTCATCGTGCAGATTTTACATTTCTGTCTCAGGCATGCAGAAGTGAATTACTTCAGTTCCAATCTCTGGGAATATTTCTATTAAGGCATTTCTCTATTACTCATACCGCTCGCTTCAGTCGACTTGCACCGGCTACCGTGTTGTAAATGACTGCTAAGTTCTTTGGGATATAATTTCAAGATAGAAATACTCAAGTCCGTCCATCAGGACTTTTGCCCTTTCCGAATTCACTACAATACCATCTGCATCAAGATCACAACCCAATAGCGGTACAGATAGGCAGGCCTTTTCAACTATAGCTGCAAACATAGTTACAAGAACCACTTTTAGAGCCCCTTGGGCATGAGAGGCTCTGGGCGTGTATTTACAAGCATTATTGGTTTATGCGAAAGCTCAGCGCCGCTAACAAGCCAGTTAAGGGTGTTCTTCATTGGGCCGCTTATTCCATGAGCGTACTCCGGGCTTGCAATAATTAACCCTGCTGCTTCACTCAAAGTGGGTCTCGATTTAGGCGGCAATAGACCCATGCCATGAGCACGTCCGATCTAGCTTTGAGTGTCAGGTTGATAGCTTTGCTATGCAATTCGCGCTATGTTGTACAAGTATATTGTACAAGTATATTGTACAAAAAAGAGTGATACGGCTATGCAAACTGTGAATATTAGCGATCTGAGAGCTAACTTGCTGAAATACCTTGAAAAAGCAAGCTCCGGCGAACAAATAAGTGTCACCACCAACGGCAAGCTCATTGCAACGATAGCGCCTCCTATTAACCAGAGGCAGCTGGCGCAACAGCAACTAGAGCAACTGTCCAAGAGTGCGCAAATTGTGGACGTGGTAGCCCCAACGGACGCTGAGTGGGAATTGGATATATGATTCTTTTGGACACGTGCGCAATTATTTGGGATGCCCTTGATCGGGCGCAACTGTCTGACAAAGCTTTAAGCGCCATGAACAGAGCGGATGAATCTAACACGCTTATAGTGAGCGACATTTCTATTTGGGAAATAGCAATGCTCATACACAAAGAACGGATCAAAATAGCTACAACAGCGACAAATTTTGTAAATTTGTACTTACAAACTAGAAATATTTCAGTGATTCCAATATCACCAGAAATTGCGGATTTGTCCGTAAACCTTGAACTCGGGACAAATAAAGACCCAGCTGACAGAATAATTGCAGCCACATCAATAACCCAAAACGCGCAACTGGTTACAGCAGATCAAAACTTAATAGCAAGCAAAATAGTCGATACACTTTGGGCCTGATCACTTAACTGAAGAATGCTATCGTTTGACTTATCAGAATAAAGCAGCATGGTCTTTTTGCTTTGTGATAGGGCCTTATGGCGAAGCTTGTTAGCGGCGGGTAATATGCTTATATAGCTCGGGAGGGGTGTATGGACGGTATTCATGATTTAGGTGGCAAGCAGGGTTTCGGCCATGTTGAGCTGGATGCTTCGTCAAAAGAAGGGCGGCATATTCACGGTTTTAACGAGCGTTGGCACGCGGCTGTGTTCACTATTATCAACAGTTTGTTTGCTAACGGCGCTGCGGCGAATACTGATCATTTTCGTCACTCGGTTGAGCGTATAGATCCCATCAATTATTTGAGTGACGGTTATTATGGCCGTTGGCTGGGTGGTGCTGAGACTATGCTGGTGGAAGCCGGTCTGCTGACTCAGGATGAAGTGAATAACCGCGTATTAAATAGGGGCTATGAGCTTCGTGAACCTGTAGCCGCTAGACCTTTGGCGTCGCCAGACGTGTTTCCAACAGCGGAACGAAATTTTCAACCTACCTCTCAGCGTCTAACAGCATCAGCTGCCAGCTTCAGTGTGGGAGATGTGGTGGTTGCTCGCAGCTTGGGTGGGGCGGGTCATACTCGTCTGCCTAGCTATGTGCGCGATATTCCGGGCGAGATCATCGCTGTTCACGGTGCTTGGGTGTTTCCTGACGCTAATGCACATGGCAAGGGCGAAGACGCTAAACACTTATACACCGTACGTTATCAAGGGGCCGATTTATGGGGCCCTAGTGCAGAAGCGGGCGTGGTGCTCAACATTGATCTTTTTGAACCTTATTTACGCGGTGTTTAAGCAGCATTACTTCGGTCTAGTGATTTGGCTGTTGGATGCAAGGCTTGTCTCATTGTCTATCAAAAGGCCACAGAAAAGTTGGCATAAAGGGCAGTGAAAAGGCCTGTGAGAGGGCCTGTGAGAGGGCCCGTGAAAGAGCCCGTGAAAGAGCTCACAAAAAGCCTATTTAGAAAATATAGAACTCAGTCTCAGGGGTAACATATGAGTGAAAAATCAGCGGCGATTAGAGCTGAAGCGTTAGAAAGTTTATTGGTTGAAAAGGGCTTATTAGATGCCGCTCGCATTGACGATGTTCTAACTCTATACAACGAGCGAGTGGGGCCTATGAACGGCGCTATGCTGGTGGCTAAGGCTTGGCGAGATGTTGAATTTAAGCAGCAACTGCTGGCCGATGGCACTGGGGCAATTGCGCAATTTGCTTTTGAAGGCGGCCAAGTGGATAAACTGGTTGTGGTGGAAAACACGGCCCACGTGCATAACGTCGTTGTGTGCACTCTGTGCTCTTGTTACCCCTGGGCCGTGTTGGGTCTGCCACCTAAGTGGTACAAAGACCCTGCTTACCGCTCACGTGTGGTGCGTGAGCCCAGAGCGGTGTTAACAGATTTTGGTACGCATTTGCCTGCTGAGCAGGAGGTCCGTGTTTGGGATTCTTCAGCTGAGGTGCGTTACATGGTGTTGCCTGTTCAGCCCAAGGGTTGGGAGGCACTCAGTGAAGATGAGCTGGTCAACAAGATCACGCGGGACAGCATGATTGGGGTGGAAGTTTTGGCTGAGAGGGCTGGGGAATAGACTATGAACAACAGCACATCCTCTGAAATTAGTGAAACGAGTGAAGCCAGTGCCAGCCAAGAGCTGCCTCTGCCGGAAAACCTGCAACCGCCTATGGCCAATGGTGAGGTGATTTTTGACGCGCCTTGGCAGGGCCGAATATTTGCCATGGCGGTGGCCTTAAGCGAGCAAGGGGTGTTTGTTTGGGCGGAATTTCAGCAGTGCCTTATTGACGCCATTGCGTTGTTTGACGCCAAAGCTGATGCATCTGTTGAGGCTGACCAATATCAATATTTTGATCACTTTCAACTGGCGCTTGAGAATCTGTTGGCGCAAAAGGGGGTTGTGTTGAACGCGGCCCTAAATGAGCGAGAGCAGGCTTTTGCGGATAGACCTCATGGACATGATCATTCTCACGACCACGACCACGACCACGACCACGACCACGACCATTCCCACGACCACTGATCTATTGGCAGCCTAGGCTGCCGCCACCAGAGCGCCCTCACTTCAATACCCACGCTACATCGCTCTCACGCAAAATCAGAGCAAAAAAAAGCCCGCGGTTCTCAAGGAACGGCGGGCTTCATCTCTTACTAGTCGTAAGAATCTCTTACATGTTGTAAGGGCTCTTACGTCTTGTAAGCGGCAGTTGCCTACTTATTTACCAACTTATCGTCGATAGCTGTGTAAGGCTGGCCTTCGTACTTACGTACTTCATTACGACCTACTACCATGTGATGCACTTCATCAGGTCCGTCTGCAAGACGCAGAGTACGCTGGCTGGTGTACATACGTGCTAGTGGTGTCCACTGAGATACACCGGTTGCGCCATGAATCTGGATCGCTTGGTCGATGATGGTGCAGACTTTTTCAGGCACCATTGCTTTAATGGCGCTGACGTAGTTACGTGCTTCTTTGTTACCCAGGGTATCCATGGCTTTAGCAGCTTGAAGTACCATTAGGCGGCAAGCATCAATTTCGATACGTGCACGAGAAACTAGCTCGATGTTCTTACCCAACTGGATAATTGGACGACCAAACGCGTGGCGTGTGGTTGAACGACGAATCATCAATTCTAATGCGCGTTCTGCTACACCGATTGAGCGCATGCAGTGGTGGATTCTTCCTGGTCCAAGACGAACCTGAGAGATTTCAAAACCACGACCTTCGCCAAGTAGCATGTTCTCTTTAGGAACACGGACGTTGTCAAAGTGAATGTGCATGTGACCGTGTGGTGCGTCGTCATGACCAAATACTTCCATGCCGTCAAGGATGTTTACACCCTTAGCATCAATAGGTACCAAGATTTGCGACTGTTGCTTGTGAGCAGGTGCATCTGGGCTGGTCTTAACCATGGTGATCATGATCTTGCAGCGTGGGTCGCCAGCGCCAGAAATATAGTATTTCTCGCCATTGATTACCCACTCGTCACCGTCTAGTACTGCTTGAGTACCAATGTTCTTAGCGTCTGACGAAGGTACGCCAGGCTCAGTCATTGCGAAAGCTGAACGGATTTCGCCATTCAACAAAGGCTTTAACCATTGTTCTTTTTGCTCAGGTGTACCAACGCGTTCTAGTACTTCCATGTTGCCGGTGTCAGGCGCACTACAGTTCAGAGTTTCTGAAGCCAGTGGGCTTTTGCCTAGCTCATTTGCGATAAATGCATAGTCTAGGTTGGAAAGGCCTTCGCCTGTGTCTGCATCAGGAAGGAAGAAGTTCCACAAGCCAGAATCTTTGGCTTTTTGCTTTACGGTTTCTAGTAGCTCTAGTTGGCCTTCACCGTAACCCCAATGTTCTTTGCGGCCTTCACCTAAACGAAAATATTCTTCGGTGATTGGATCGACATTCTCTTTAATGTGCTTTTTAACGGCATCTAAGAGTGGTTGAGCCTGTTCCGACATGGTCAGATCAAAAAGATCTGGATTTTCAAGGACAGCTTCTGTCATTTTTATTTCCCCGTGGTTTTCTACATTTCTTCAAAGACTATAACCCAAGAGCTCAATGTATGACATTACAAAGTGCCGCGTGGGCTGTGTGTCTCGGTTTCTTCTAACATTCACATAATATTCACGCCAAAGGTTAGGTTTGGCAGCTCACTTGCGTCTCTTTTAGGCTGCTCTTTTAGCGTCTAATGAGTGCTTTCTTAGCGCCTAACCAGCGCCCAGCTCTAAGCTTGGCGAGACGCACTTAGCTTGTCGTCATTTGCCGCCGCCGGCTCACCTTTTAACCACATTTGCGCGGCGTTTTTTTGCTGCAAAAAATCTTCGACGATCAGATAAAGGCAAGGCACCAATAACAGCGTAATAAAGGTTGCGAACAACACGCCCCAAGCAAGGGAGATCGCCATGGGTAGAAACGGCGCTGTGGCAGGGGTGCTGGTAGACATCAGTGGTATCAGCCCAATAAAGGTGGTCACCGAGGTCAAAATAATCGGCCGAAAGCGGATTGAGGTGGCCTCGAGTATCGCGTCCACCATATGCATGCCTTCACGTCGTTTGCGGTTGGCGTAGTCCACTAAAACCAGGGACGCGTTGACCACTACACCGGACAAAGCAACAATGCCAAGAGCGGAGAAAAACATCAGCTGTTCGTTTAACAAAAAGTGACCAACAATGGCCCCCACTGCGCCAAATGGAATAACACTCATAATGACTAAGGGTTGCAGGTAGCTGCGCAGCGGGATGGCTAATAGACCGTAGATAATGACTAGGGAAAATAGCGAACCAAGGGCCAATCCGCCTAGTGCCTCAGCTCTTTCTTCTTGTTCGCCACCCAACTCTATATCAATGTTTGGGTAGCGTTTGCGAAACTCTGGCACTAGGTCGGTGCGAATAGCTGCGCTGACCTCCTCAGGTGACACAATGCTTCTGTTCACATCGGCGCTGACCACCACCTGTCGGCGACCGTCTTTGCGGTTGATTCTGGAGTAGCCGCGGCTGACCTCGAAACGCGCAACAGAATAAAAGGGTACTTGATTGCCATCTGGGGTGCGGATGTACATGTCTTCCAGATTGCCAAGAGATTTTCGCTCACTTTCTGGAAAGCGCACCATGACGCGAATGTCGTCTTGGCCTCTTTGCACGCGTTGGGCCTCAGAACCATAAAACGAACTGCGTACTTGCTGGGCTAAATCGCGCAGGGTTAGGCCAAGGTTGCGTGCCTCAGGTAACAGCTCTAGCTGTATTTCTTGTTTTCCAGAGCGAAAGGAATCAGTGATGTCGAATACGCCGGTAAAGCGCGAAAGCTGCGCTTTCATATCTTCAGCGGCTCTGCGTAATTCGTCTACGTCGTCGCCGTTGAGCTGATACTCAATAGGTGCCCCCGCAGAGTAGTTGTCAGCGTCGAAACTGAGTTTTACTACGCCGGGAATACTGCCCGTATATTCACGCCAGCGATTAGCAATGGTTTTAGCGCTGATGTTATTGCGCTCTTTTAAGGGCGCTAGGTCGATAACAATCTCTGCAATATTGCTGCGCCCTACGCCTTGAGGTTCTCCGGGTCCGTTACGGTCGACTTTTTGCCCAACACTGGTTAGAGCGTTTCTTATCAGCGGTGAGGTTAGGCCTAATTCCTCGGTCATCTCTGTATTCAGACGCCGGCTTGCCTCTTCTATTTGGCGAGCAACCTTGAGTGTGGTTTCAGCGGCAATACCCTCGGGCATTTCAATGCCCGCATAAACTCGGTCACCTTCAATCGCAGGGAAAAAGCCAAACACCGCACGCCCGCTTGCGATGAGTGCCAAGGCGAGGATAAGGACACCTAGACATATGGCTGCGGTTGCATAACGCCAATTAATCGTCTTGCGCACGAAAGGCATGTAGTAGTTTTTCGAAAAGCGCTCCAGGCCATCTGCTAAACCGCCTTGGAATTTGTTCCACATTATGGCGGCTTTTAGCTTGGGCTCGGTGCGGTCTCGGTTGGCTAAGTGGGAAGGTAGAATCAGTTGGGATTCAATAACACTGCAAATCAGGGCGAATATCACCACCCAACCTATAGGTGAGAAGAAATTGGCCATACGGCCTTCAACTAAAATCAGCGGCAAGAAAGCAGCAATGGTGGTTAATACACCAAATATCACAGGCACGCTGACTTCCAAGGTGCCGTCAATGGCTGCATTAATGGGCGACTTGCCCATTTGCTCGTGACCATAGACGCGCTCGCCGACAACAATGGCATCGTCAACAACAATACCTAAGACCAAAATAAATCCCATAACCGTCATGGTGGAAATGGTGATGTCCGTGAAGGGCAGGGCGCCAAGCGTGCCAAGCAGCGCCACTGGAATGCCAATGGCTACCCACATGGCTAACTTAAATTGTAGAAACAGTGCCAGCACAATAAGTACCAACAATAGTCCTCCTCCTGCGTTGCGGGCCAATACAGACATGCGCTCGCTGAGTTCTAAGGAAGTGTTGATCCAGATATCAGTAGTCACACCAGGCGGCAGGCTGCTTTGGAATTTTTCTACCACTTGTTTTGTGTCAGCGGCAATTTTGATTAAATCCTCCTTACCTACTTGAGACACGTTGACCATTACCGCGCGCTGACCATTAAACTCCGCGAGTAAATCACCTTCTTCAAAGGTGTCTCGAATATTGGCGATCTCGTCCAGTGTGACTCGAGTGCCGTCCTTTTGGGTGAGCACCACAACGTCAGCAAACTCTTCGCCCCAATAGGCTTGGCCGGTGGTGCGGATTAAAATTTCGCCGCCACTGGTTTTAATGGTGCCGCCGGGCATGTCTAGCGAGCTGGTGCGGATGGCGTTAGAGACCTGCTCTAGATTTAGCCCAAAAGCGCGGAGGTTTTGTTCTGGCACTTCAATAGAAATTTCATACGGTCGAATGTACTCAACGCCGACTTGGGAAATGCCGGGTACTTGAGCTATTTTGTCTCTTAATGTTCGAGCAATTTCTTTCAGTTCGCGCTCTTCAGTCTGGCCACTTACTGCGATCTGCACAACTTTACGAGTTAAGGCGAGTTTAGAGACAATTGGTTTTTCAGTTTCGACAGGGAAGCTATTAATACTATCGACTAAACTTTTGATCTCGTTCAAAGCTAAAATTTCGTCGGCGTCTTGGATCAGTTCCGCCATAATTGAGCAGATGCCTTCGGTGGCAGTAACATGGATTTTATCCACGCCTTCCACGCCTTCAATGGCTTCTTCTATGCGAATGCAAACGGCTTTTTCTACTTCTACTGGCGCGGCGCCAAGATAAGGCACAGTAATGCGAACTGCCTTAATATCGAAGTTAGGAAACTCTTCTTGGTTAGTTGATAGGGCGCCAAAGGCGCCTCCCAATAGCAGCATTACCATCAGTAGGTTTGCTGCAACTGGATTGTGGGCGAACCACCTTATGGCTGTTTGCATTTAGGAGCGACTCCCGTCCAAGTCGATGCTAATAGGCACCACGCGCATACCTTCAATAGCCGTTTGCAGCGGTGAGACACAAATGCGCTCTCCTGCTTTTACGCCGCCGGCAATAAGAACGTCATCTTGGTAAAGGCGCAGTGGCTTTATAGAGCGAAAACGCAATTTATCTTCTGCGTCTACGATGAGTATTTGATTATTGTTACGCAGCGCCGAGCGGGGTAAAACAACAACGTCTTCTGCCGCCAGACCATGTATTTCAGCATTTAAAAATAGGCCCACAGATATTGGGTTGAGTGGCTGGTCATTGGTCACACGGGCGACTAACTGAACCATGCGGCTAGACACATCAATCTCGGCCTCAGTGCGCACAATTCGACCTTCCCAAGTTAGCGCTCGGCCTGCGTACTCGGTGGTTAAAGTCACCCTAGGTTGTAGGTTTGGTTGTAATGATCCGTTGGGCGATACAGGTAAATTTAGGTAGGCTAATTGCCGGTCTGCAACGGGTAGCCTGATTTCTACTATGTCGTTGGCGTACAAAGTGCCAATGGGCTGTCCGCGGGAAACAAATTGGCCGATGTCGACACTTTCCGATCTTACAATCCCAGTGAAAGGTGCGCGCAGAGTGGTCCTCTTTAAATTTTCCTTGGCTTGTTCAAAACTGACTGTGGCATCTTCAAAGGCCGCTTGATTAACGCGATAGGTCTTAAGCGCGTTCTCTAACATAGATCTTGAGGTAAGTTTTCTTTCCGCGAGGCTGCGTAAACGGGTGTACTCGAATTTTGCGTGCTCAAGTTCGGCTTCAGTTTTGCCCAGCGCAGCTTTGGCACGGTCACGGCTGTTGCGATAGTCCAAGTCATCTATTTTCGCTAGCTCCTCGCCTTCCTTAAAATAGCCACCGCTGACCAAATTGTCCGACATCCAAGTAACTCGTCCAGAAACTTCAGGTATCAGCTGGCTCTCGGTAGAGGGCATAGCGGTGCCTTGAGAGTGGACCTTTAACTGCACACCTTGAAAAACTGCCCTAGTGACGTTAACGCTTACCGGTGTGGGTCGGGCGGCGCTGGGTTCAAGCACTGGTGCTGTGGCCATAAGTGTTGCTGCCCCAAAGAGGAAGACTACGACGATAGCAGCAGGAATAATTAGGGTACGCATCATAGTGAGGTGGCCTCCTGGCCGCGTGTACTTTGGGCTAGGTCGAATGCTGCGACCATGGTTTCCCGATTGAGTTCTGAAAATGCATCGAAAGCCGCTCGAACAGCTGCAAGGTCTCTTTTTTCCAATGCGAGATCTAGGGTTTTGGCGTTTTGGGTAAAGCGTTGATTGTCCACCCGAGCATAGGCGGCTATGGGCGCCATGCTTGGCGCAAATTGTTCAAATAAGGTGCGCGCAATAATCTGTAGGGGCAGGTTGTGACTACTTTGCAGCATCTTCTGCATAAGCGCGATTCTGGCCAAGTTGTGGGCTTCTTTGTTGAGCTCCTGGTTGAAGAACGCCCTGACGAAGCCGCGTATTTCTTCTATCTCTTCATCGCGCCCGGATTTCAGCAGCTGCTCTGCGGCGATAGATACCAAACTATTGATCACCACTAAGATTTGATCGACTAGATGGCGGTCGGGCAGGTCGCCTTGGTTCAACAGATGGCTAATTACGTCAAGGCTGGCTTGGTTCGTGCCTTTAACTCTCGCGCCACCCGGTTGCACATCGACAATACCCAGTTGCTCTAGGCGTTTCATAGCCTCTCTGACTGCGCCTCTGTTGGCGTCAAAGCGCGTGGATAAATCTCTTTCTGAAGGCAGGCGTTCGCCCACGCGATAGCGCCCTTGCAGGATATCTTCTGTGAGCGTGTCGGATATTTGGTCGTGCTTTGTTGTCATGGTGTTAGAGCAAGTGCCTTCTATTTATTGATCAAATCGCGTAATGCGGCGTACCCATAAAGGGTGCTTCTTGACGGCATTTGGTCGGACCATTTTGGTCTGACCAGAAAGGGGCATAATAGCGAGTTTTCGGCATTTCTCAAGAGATTTGTTACGCCGGGTAACAATTCAAGCTCAGCTAAGCGCTATTATGGTGCTGAAAGCAGGGGAGAAGTATTTGCATAGGAAATAGGAAAATCGCTGGCAAGGGTTTTGCGGGCGCTGAGAGGGGGCGGTGCCTTGCTTTTTA
>Ga0209192_10000062_pt1 | contig 139775 bp, 136 predicted proteins | sample ArcticOcean_MG_C_11_FD_187433 | JGI IMG/M metagenome (GOLD analysis project Ga0209192, IMG submission 187433) | Marine microbial communities from western Arctic Ocean - ArcticOcean_MG_CB2_154 (SPAdes) (version 2) | ecosystem: Environmental > Aquatic > Marine > Oceanic | place: Arctic Ocean... | reverse complement strand
TTTTTAATTCTCATAAAGAGAACTGTCACATGGATGAATTAGCTATCCTCACCACTGGTGGGACAATCGATAAGGTCTACTTTGATGCAGAGAGTGAATTCCAGGTAGGACATCCAGTTATCGAAGACCTGCTTCAACGTATGAACGTTGGTTTTACAGTGTATATGCGTCAAGTGATGCGAGTAGATAGTTTGGACATGACAGATGAGCATCGTAAAGTTATTCAGCAGGCGGTTCTAGACGTCAATGCAGAACATATTTTAATAACGCATGGTACAGATGGCATGGTTGAAACGGCGAGCTGGTTGACCAACATTAAAGACAAAAAAATTATTCTTACAGGTGCTCTGCAGCCCGCTGCATTTGTTGAGAATGATGCTGTGTTTAACATTGGTTGTGCTATTGGCGCCATGCAGAGTATTTCTGATGGCGTTTATATCGCGATGAACGGCCTGATATTCAAAGGCGATGCAGTCGTCAAAAATCGCAGTAAAAATAGGTTTCAAGCGCTAATTTAGACATCATTTATGAACGCCAATGAATCGCTCAATGGCGGTCTTGCGGATTTCAAGTTTAAATATTTTTCCTGAGCCTGTGCGTGGTAAGAGAGTGCCAGTAAAGTCTAAATAGCGTGGTATTTTGAATGCCGATAAGTGACCTTTGAGAAAACTACGCAATTCATCTTCGCTGATAGGACTAATGCAGCATATCGTTGCGCCGACTTCCTCGCCAAGACGTTCATCAGGTACGGAAAATACGCAGGCCTCGCGAACAGATGGATGCTCAAGCAGTGCCGCTTCAACTTCGCCACAGCCAATATTTTCACCACCACGAATGACCATATCCTTAATTCGATCAACAATAAAAAGATAGCCCTCATCATCCAGATATCCTACATCGCCAGTTTTAAACCAATCAGTAGTGTGCGACTCATCAGTTGCTGTTTGGTTGTTCCAATAGCCACGGAACATAGAGGTACCTTGTATTTGAACTTCGCCACGTTCACCAGATTGTAATGAACAACCATCTTTATCCGCTATTCTTATATCTAACACCGCGGCGGGGAAGCCAGAACTGCTGGGTTTATCTAAATAGAGTTCGCCGGCGATAGCGGTGCCAATAGCATTAGTCTCAGTCATACCCCATCCAGTGTTAGGGATCGCATTACTAAAGGCATTATCAATACTTTTGACTTGTTCAGGCGCACGAGCTGCGCCACCACCACCAACAGACCTAAGACTAGAGAGATCATGTCCATTTTGCTTTGCATAAAAAACAAGATCTCCTGTCATTGTTGAGGGCGCGATAAAAGAGCTTATTTGCTCTTTTTCGATCAAACTCGCTGCGGCAACAGGGTCCCACTTACGAATAAGAACTAACTTTGTTTGAGATCTAAAAGCAGAGAGGAAAACTGCATGACAACCGGTAGTATGAAATAAAGGGACTGCTGCTAGCCCTGCGGGTTGTTGGGCAGGTGGTTTTAGTGGGCCATCAATAAGCATCATCCATATTTGTAGTGACATCTCCCAGCTCAACAACGCACTGATGACCGCTAAATTACTTGACACTACACCTTTAGGTCGGCCAGTTGATCCTGAGGTATATAAAATCAATACATCATCTAGAGACTCAATAGCGACTGCAGGCATCTCTGCATCGCGATGACGCTCTACTAGTTCCGCCCACCCAGAATGGGGACTTTCGTTATCTCCGCGAACCAATAGGATGTGGCAAGACAAACTAACATCAGCGACTAAATTACTACGTTCTTGATCAGCAATTAGCAGTTTACAGCCACAATTGGTAACCCCATAAATAAGCTCTTCTGTCTGACATAAAGAATTTAGCGCTACTGCTATGGCTCCTACTGATGTAATGGCTTGAAACGCAATAATCCATTCAGGAAAATTACGCATACAGATGGCAACACGATCACCTTTTTCGATGCCATAGTCTTTCACTAGACCGCTGCCAATGGCACTAGCTAACGCCCATGTTTCATTAAACGAGTAGCGCTCCTCTTCAAAAACCAAAAAGGTTTCATTACTTAGAGTTTGGCTGAATAGGTCGCGAAGACTTTTGGGTGCATTCTTATAGATTCGACGAGTTTTACCATAGACCTCAGTATTCCCCATTTCTAGGGGCATGCCCGGTGCTGACAGAGTTTTTAAAGCTTGTCGACGATCCATTTTAATGTCTCCTTTTAATTCGATCTATGTAACAGATGAAGACTGCGAGGGCAGACAGCAGAACCATAAGGTGACGTTGCTGAATTTTAGCGAACATGAGAAGACCCTTGTGAGCAGATTATTTAGCGTTGAAGTGCTTTTTTATTATAATTTTCAAGCTCAGAGTTTACATTGTCTATAACGGTATGTGGATAATTCTAGACGACGTGTTAAAAATTTTATCCTTAATTAATTGTACTAGACCATACATCGCATCAGACATTCATAATTAATTAACAAAGATACTAAATTTTGGTTTTATGTTTTTTATTTTCCGTTAAAATCACCCACCTCTAAGTATTTCAGTGAAAACCTAATGGCACAGAGTATTCCTCAAGCAAACCCAATCATCGGTATTGGCATCGACTTTGGCACCAGTAACAGTGCTGCTGCGATTTATGACGGCGAAGCTGTGGTTTTAGTAGAGCTTGGGCGTGACAACGCTATTATGCCATCGGCGAATTATCTCGATAAAGACCTTGTCACTGAGATTGGTCAGCAGGCGATAGACGACTACATCATGGGCAATCGAGGTAGAACAGTCGAATTGAGTGCTGAACTTTTAGGTGAGGAAAGGACCAGTGCGGGTGGTAATGACGGGCCGGCTAGTGAGGGAGATACAAGCAAGGTTTATGGTCAAGCCATTAACGATGTTGGTCTTCCGGGGCGTCTGTTTAGAGGCACCAAACGATTACTGGGTAATGCGGCGAGTGACCGCACATTGATTTTTAATCGCCCTTTTCGATTAGTGGCACTGGTGACCCCCATTTTGGTGGGGGTTCAAAAAGCCCTGCAATCCTCTTTACTCAGATGGCCTGGTGAGCAGGCCAACCATGCCTGTATTGGACACCCTGTCAATTTTGAAGGTAAAGAGGCGCGGCGTAATAATGTTGCCATGGAACGTTTGAGCGAGTCTTATGGGTATGCGGGTATTAGTCAGCAAAACTTTTGTCCCGAACCAACCGCCGCGGCAATCAGCTATCTACACAACAATCCAGGTAGCAGCGACCAACGTATTCTCACTGTTGATTTCGGTGGGGGTACTTTAGATTTTAGTATTCTCCGCCGTAATAATGTTAATTTTACTGTTGAAGCAACTCATGGTATTGCATTGGGCGGAGACAGGATTGATCAAACTATTTTCAGACAACTCGTATTTCCTTTGCTGGGCAAGGGTGAACGCTGGAGCAGGGTGACAGACGGGTTAGCCGTTGATACGCTATTTCCTTTTGGAGATTTTGAAGATTTACTGATTAACTGGCCTGTTAGTTATACGCTCAATCAGAACAAATATACGACGCCGGTAATGCAACGAATGGCAGAGAATGACGTTGCGGCAATAAAATTTAGGCGGCTGTATGACCTCATTAAACAAAATTATAGCTATCAGGTATTTGAAGCAATAAAGATATTTAAAGCGGAACTCTCCGAGCAACAATCAGCAATTTTAGATATTCCTGAATTGGATATTGAGGTCGAGCTTGAACGTTGGGAGTTTGAATTGATGATTTCTGATTTATTATTCGAGTTAGAGCAGGCGATAACGCTTATCTTGAACAAAGCAGGGCTCTGTTCAGACGACATTGATTTGGTGTTACGAACGGGGGGCTCGTCATTGATCCCAGCGGTCAAAGACATCCTTGATAATCAGTTTGCAGGTAAGGTGGTGAAGCATGATCCCTTCACTAGTGTGGCTGCTGGACTAGCCATTGCGGACTTCTATGGCTATGGCGAAAAATAGTAAACAGTTAGGCTACACCTATTTTATTTACCGAAACGTCTATTGCGCTGTTGCCATACTCGAATAGCACGCCAAAAATCGATTTTACGAAAGGCAGGCCAAAAAACTTGGGTAAAATACAGCTCTGAGTAGGCGCTTTGCCAAAGTAAAAAGCCGGATAACCGCTCTTCACCAGAAGTCCGGATAATAAGATCAGGATCGGGCATCCCCTCGGTATATAGATGATTAGACAGCATATCTTCGTCAATAGAGTCGATCTCTATCTCACCAGTTTTAATCTGCTCACCAATCTTCTTTACCGCGTCCACTATCTCGGCCCTGCCGCCATAGCCAATTGCAACATTAAGTTGAAAGCTATTGTGACCTTGAGTCATGCCCTCTACTTTGATTATTTCGTCTTGCATCTCTTGCGAGAAACCATCGCGTCTGCCAATGACTTTAATTTTAACATTTTCATCCTCAATCAAAGGATCTATCTGAAGTGTTCTGAATTTATTCAGAATAATACTCATTAACTCTTCCACTTCTTCACTACTTCGTTTGAAATTTTCCGTTGAAAATCCATATAGCGTAACGATTTTCACATCGAGCTCTAAGCACCACCGTAAAAAGTCTTCTAGTTTGTCTGAGCCTGCCATATGGCCTGCTTTTCGAGAGGCCAAACCAGCCGCCAGGGCAAACCGACGGTTACCGTCAACAATCAGGCCAATATGCTTAGGGACTATGGTGCTGGCCAATTGACGACGCAAAAATTTTTCGTAAATACTATATAGAAAGGGAGGTACACGCATCAATTTTTAATTCCAAAGAGCTTTTGTCATACCGGTAGGCTTTATGAGATTTTTTAGCCTGACGTTGACAGATTCTGAAGGATAAACGTGGCCATAGAGCAAAGCAAGTTAAAGCTGAGCTCCAGGTCCGCGTTTAAATAGAGAAGTATTTCAGATATAGGTTAATCATTACCCTTAATAGCAAAATATAATCCAATAGCAGCTAGAAATAGCTGTTCGCTGGTGAACAGTTTAGTGGTTATAAACCAATCAGCATGAGCCATTGAAAATGCTCCAATCATAATCACCACGACAGCTCCACCTGATAGTCGAGTAATCAGATGGCCAAGAGATGAGCCTAGTAAACCGCCGATTATGATACCAATACCAGCAGAGACTTCACCTACGGCGACCATGCTGCTTACTAGTTCTGGCGCTGGGATACCGAGACTTCCAAACCATCCGACCATTTTTTCTGGAGGAAGTGGAAACTTACCGTAACCATGGATGAAAAAGGCAATACCTAAACTCAGTCTAAGTAACCAGGGAGCCAATGCAGAAAAGGGTTTAGCCAATGAATCTAAAGTGGTGTTAATTTTCATAATAAAAACTCTCTATGAAGTTGTGTGAATTCAATTCTTAGCCACAGGTTAAACCAACCGATAGCATCTCAGGCCTAGTGTAAATCATTTTCCTTATAATTAAGGTTATATTAAAAGAACTGTGAACAAAGTCACAAAAGCTATAAATCTAGTAGAGTTTTAGTAATGCCTTTGTCAAGATATAGAACTGACATTTTCCCATCATGAGACCAAGCGAGGCCTGCATAATAAAAACGTGGCTAGTTTACCAAGGGTAGGCTTTAAGAAAGTGAGGACACATCATCTAGCAGAGCGTAACTAGAAATTAAAAGAAGAGAGCTTCTTTTTAAAAATCGAAACACATTGACTAACTAAAGTCGGTATAATTGTTTCCTGCGTATCTACAAACACACTATTTTCGAGCGGATCATCTTGAAAACAAAATTTCTTGGCAATACCCTATCGGGCCCATTCACGATTCCTTCAGGGATTGTCACTACTGCTACCTCGATTATTCAGGCTATGTTTGATCATATGCCGCAAATTGGTGTGATCACTACAAAAAGTGTTGGTCCTACTCCTCGCACGGGAAACCGCGAGCCGGTATATAGCCAATATGCGCCGGGTTGTTTTGTCAATGCTGTTGGTCTGACTAACCCAGGCGCAGAAGCCTCAGCGCAGGCAATGAAGCAGTTGCGTATTCCTGAGGACCGTTTTTTACTGGTATCCATATTTGGTGGGAGTATTGAAGAGTTTGTTGAGGTGGCAAAAATAATGGCACCCGTTGCCAGCGGTCTTGAGCTAAATCTTTCCTGCCCACATGCCAAAGGTTATGGTATGGCTATGGGTCAAGATCCAGAGATGGTTCGTGAAGTTACCGCTGCGGTTAAGGCTGTTGTGGATATTCCAGTGATTCCAAAGTTAACACCTAACACGTCTAACATTGGCGAGATCGCCCTTGCTGCAGTCGCCGGTGGAGCCGATGGTATTTGTGCTATTAACACCGTGGGTCCCGGATATACGTCTGCTCACGGGCAGCCGGTGCTCTCTAATGGGGCTGGCGGGATGTCGGGTAAAGGGGTGTTACCGATTGCTTTGAAATGCGTTCGTGAGATTGCGGCCGTGACAGACGTACCTATTGTGGGTTGTGGTGGTGTTAGCAGCGCTGCTGATGTTCGTGAATTTTTTGATGCAGGCTCTACTATTGTTGGCGTTGGATCCGCGCTAACTGGTATGACAACAGATGACATTGGCAGTTATTTTAGTCAGCTCGAATCTGATATATGTTTTGATAGTAATAAAGCCGAGGGACATATCCGTTATGATATAGACATGGACTTTAAGCCTGTTGTCCTAGTTGAGAATAAGCGTGTCTGCGACGATATTTGTGTTCTTACCTTCGATAGGAAGATTAATGTCCAAGCCGGTGAGTTTGTGTTCCTTTGGGTACCGGGTGTAGGAGAAAAGCCTTTTTCTGCTCTTTCAGATGACCCTTTCCAATTAGCGGTCATTGATGTGGGTGTTTTCACCCATGAGTTAATGGATCTGGCGGTTGGGTCAGAAGTTTATGTGCGGGGGCCACACGGTATTCCAGTGTCGCCGCATGAAGGGGCTAAAATTATGGCAGTGGCCGGTGGTACCGGGCTAGCAGCGGTTTATCAACTTGCTCGAGATTTTGGGAATGCCGAGGTTTTTACGGGAGCGCGAACTGCTGAGCGGCTTTACTACCTTGAAGAATGTCAGCGAATTGCGGATGTACATGTGGCTACTGACGACGGCAGTCAGGGGTTCAAGGGATTTGTCACCGAGTTACTGCGAGCTAGGCTAGAGGAAATGAGTCGAGCTGAGTTGGACAATTTAGTGTTTTACAACTGTGGCCCTTCTCCTATGGTACATGCAGCAGCAGCGGTGCAGCGCGAGTTCTGCCGAGATGACCAAATATTTAGCGCAATCGACTATTTGACCAAATGTGGGGTGGGTATTTGTGGCGCCTGCGCGGCGCCAGATGGCCAAAGGATTTGTGTTGATGGCCCATTTTTACAAGGTTCGCCTGCTAGACCTGCCGGTGTAATCAATTATCAAAATAATATGTGAATGCACGTTTTTGCGCGCTAACAGGTCAGAAAGAAGTGATACGCTCATTTATCCAATCGTCTAGGGGGAATGCGTAGAAATTTCAGGTTCGTCACTGCGAACAATTTGCTCCATAGGAACACTAAAATACTCCGCTAGGGATTTAAGTGTGTCAAATTTTAGCGATTTGGTTGTTCCGTTTAGGTATCGACTAATAGTGGCTTGAGGAATGCCTGTTTCTCGTCCTAACTGACTTTGATTAATTCGTCTCTCGTACATTAACTCGCGTAACATTTTTTGCACTCCGTGCTTATAAACATTCACCTTAAATCTAGACTAAAAATCACTTTTGACAACTCTAATTCTGCTACTTTTGCGTACTGCATCACAAATTCGATCATCTTTTTATTACCAATGACTGTTAAGCCTGTCTCTATTTAATACTGGTAATGGTTTTCTAGATTTTATTTATGTGATTTTTAGGATCAAAGAAGGACCATTAGAGTCTTTTGGAGAGTCTCAGTAGGGCTTACAAGTATTCTGGATGTTCTGTGGGTAATATCCAATTACTGATCGAGTGCTGGTTAAAACAGCCTGACAATTACTTGAAGTATCTCGTAAGTAATCATATTTTCGAACTTGGCAAACTACATAATTAATAGCCAACATCAATTAACAGTAAAAACTACTATTCTATGATTCTTGGGAGAATAGGTTGCAAGCTCTCTCAGGGTTACTCTGACGAATACTGATTTTATTTTAGAGAGCAGCATAGGTTTTAATAAATGAGCGTACTCATAGCCTTCAAACTCCCCTAGCCCAAATAGATTCACTTGGAAGCGCTGGAATGGTTCACCAGTGGCTACAACGAACCTATCTATTACAGTTTTTAGTACTAACAATACGTTCTTCAAAATCCCTTTTTTACCTCGACTGCGTTACTATATGCGCCGGTTGAGTAGGCGTTGCATTAATCGTATTAGCAGCTTTGATATTTAGTAATGGTGTCTGCGGAGCGATCAAAAACAGCATCTAATAGTGGATGATAAATGGGCCAGTGATATGGGTTATGCGGTAAAAGAGATTTTCTATTCCTTGCAGGGTGAGGGTGCTCACGCTGGCAGGCCGGCTATCTTTTGTCGATTCACTGGTTGTAACCTTTGGAGTGGAAAAGAGAAGCATCGTGTCGCGGCAGTATGCAGCTTTTGTGATACAGATTTTGTCGGCACTGACGGCGAAGGTGGCGATAATTTCAGTCAGCCCATCGATTTAGCGAAGAGAGTAAAAGAATATTGGCCGAGTAGTATTATTGATGACGTACACCCTTATGTGGTTTGCACTGGGGGTGAGCCTTTATTACAACTCGATAAAGCACTTATCGATGCTTTTCATGCTGAGGGTATTGAAGTGGCGATTGAAACCAATGGCACATTACCTATTCCATCAGGTGTAGATTGGGTTTGTGTTAGCCCAAAGTCTGGTTCAACGGTTGTTGTTGAGGCGGGTAATGAAATTAAACTAGTTTACCCACAGGATGGACATCAACCAAGTGACTTTATGAATCTGAATTTTGACTACTTCTTTTTGCAGCCAATGTTTGAGGACACTGAAAACAATAATATTGCTGATACCATTAATTACTGTTTAGAGCATCCGCGGTGGAGTCTTAGTTTGCAAACACACAAATTACTGGGCTTGCAGTAGCGATAATTCAAAACGAGGGACTTTAGGTCCCCTGGGCTAGAGAGATACTTGATAAATAATAGCGGCACTACCAACGACAAAGCAGTAGTAAGAGAAGTACTTTAATTGGGCATTGCGAACCAATTTGATCATCCACTGACAGGCGAACAGACCAGTCACAAACGCAGCTATGAATCCGGCAATTAAAAGACCAATTTGATCGCCATTAATATGCAGCCCCCCATCGATTAAATCTTTGGCGATTTTCCCCAGAATCAGCGGCACTACCATTAAAAATGAAAAGCTCGCGGCTTTGCTCCGGTCAACACCGAGCAAGACTGACGTCGAGATGGTCGCACCGGACCTTGATATTCCTGGTAAAATAGCGATAGCTTGCGCGATACCAATGATGATCGAATGACCAAAGGTAACATCTTTACTAGTCTTTTTGGCACGATCTGCAATCATTAAAAGTATGCCAGTTACCCAAAGCATAACGCCTACTAAGACGATCTGTTTATCGAATAACAGCTCTAACTCATCCGCAAAAACGACACCGATGGCCGCGGCCGGAATCATGCTCAGCAAGATTTTCATTGAGAATTTAAATTCTTCGTTATTCTTGCATTGCATCAGACCACCGGCAATGCGAGCTACTTCCGACCGATAAACGACTAGCGTTGCTAAGGCAGTGGCAAAGTGCACCACAACAGTAAACATCATGCTCTCTTGAGGAATGCTAGTGTCGCCCAGTAAGGCTTTACCAAGCTCAAGATGACCGCTACTGCTAACCGGTAAAAACTCTGTGAGCCCTTGGACAATCCCGAGAATAATCGCTTCAAAAAGTGTCAATCATTTACTCCAATAAGTTTGCATAGATACTATTTGCCCACATTTTAATAGGTGCATAACCAACTTGCCACGCTTCTCTTGTTTAATTTCTCAGTAGACTTAGTATAAGCTTGAACCTTAGACCAATTATCCTATTTTTGAGAAGCCTCGCTGTGAACGCTAAACAACACTCTACCGCCACTTTACTTGCTAGTGCAGCAATTGCATTCTCTGCTGGCTTATATTGGGATCAGTGGCGGCCGATGCCGTCTAATAGCGATCAAAGCCTTATGCCTCAGGTAAATTCGACGTCTAAACGGTCACTGGAGCAAAAAACGTCCTCTTTAGAACCACTGCCAAAAAAGAGTAATCATCTCGGTAATTCGGCATTAGGCGTTATTGGTATGGCCTCGGATAATCAGCGCGTTAGCTTTAAAAAGCAGCTTACGGCTCATAATTATGTGGCGGCGATCGATATCTATCAAGTTAGTTTAGATGCCAATGATACTGGCGATTTAGGCCTAAAACCTTTGCTGATGGAACATATTGAGATGCTGATTAGTTCATCATCTCAAAGCCAATTTACCGAACTTACAGAGCTTTATTTATCCGTTTTTTATGACGATATTGATGTGTTAATGTCACTGGCCAAATTCAACCGCTCCACCGGTTTTCTAGCGGAGGCCGCCGCAATTCTTCATTTGGTCAAAAGCTATGCCTACACTAACCGCGACAAAATAACGGTAGAGGCTACTATTGATGACTTTATTAGCCAAGTGCACACAGATCTAGTTTCTGCCGATGATCTGTTTGGTTTGGCCAATATTTATCAACAAATGCATCGTCTGAACTTGTTGACACCTATGCATAGACTTAGACAAGCTCAGCTCTCTATTCAGACTGGCAGTATGGCTAGTGCTCGAGAAATTTTGGCTGACCTTATTCAAGAGCCCTCTGTAAGTGCCGAGGCTGAACAGATTATGTTAAATCACCAACAAGAACTTAGCCTGGGAAAAGGCAACAAGATGGCCATGAAGAATGGCTATAGTGATCAAATAATCTTAGCCCGGCGAGGTAATCAATATTTGGCCGACTTGGAGATCCAGGATACTAAAGTGGCGTTGCTAATTGACACAGGTGCGTCCATGACGACGTTGTCACAGCAAGCGTTTCAAACGCTTTCAAACAATCATACTTTTGATCTTCTGGGTCAGCGTATATTCAACACAGCTAACGGTATTGCCAAGGGTAATATTTACCAGGTAGATAGCCTTACTTTAGGGCGATTCACCATGGCGGGTATACAAATTGCGGTGTTAGATTTCAGTATGCCCGACGGAGTTGACGGTCTCTTAGGGATGAATATATTGGCAAATTTTCGTTTCCATATCGATCAAAAAGCGCAGATGTTATATCTTGCTGATCGATAATAATTCTTAGTTTGTTTACTCGTAGCGAAGAGCATCAATAGGGTCAAGATTCGCCGCTTTTGCCGCCGGAATAATGCCGAAAATCAGACCAATGCCTGCACTAAAGCCAAAGGATAGTAATACCGCCCATAGCGGCACTGAAGCCGGGGGTAGGTCAGTAAGATTACTAATCAAAGATCCTGCGCCAAAGCCAAGTAAAACCCCAATAAACCCTCCTAGTAAGCAAAGAAAAACCGCTTCTATTAAAAATTGTAAGAGGATATCGAAGCGAGTTGCTCCAAGGGCTTTTTGAATGCCTATTTCTCGTGTCCTTTCCGTTACGGAAACCAGCATAATATTCATGATACCAATCCCACCAACCAGTAGAGAGATACTGACAACCCCTGCCAACACTAGTGTAGTACTTCCAATAATCGAGTCAAAAGTCTCTAGCATTTGGTCAGCAGAACTAATTTCAAAATCGCTCGGTTCACCAGAACGCACTTTGTGGGCTCTGCGCAGTACTCGTGTAATATTTTGTTTAACTTGGGGTAGCAGTTCTGCTTTGTCTACAGCTAAACTTATCTTGATATTAGTTCGCCAGCTTGAGCCTCCGCCCATGAGCGATAGAGCTGTGCTAAAAGGGATCATTACAAAGTTATCTTGATCAAAGCCAAATAACTTACCCTTTTTTTCAGTCACACAAATAACTTTAAACCATTCACCGGCGATCCCAATATATTCACCGACTGGACTTCCTTTGATATCTAATTGCTTAACTAACGAAGGCCCAATAACTGCAACTTTACGTCGACTATTGTCATCTGCAGGGTTGAAAAATCGGCCATCCTCACAATAAATCGCATTGAGCTTGTGATAACTAGATGCAGATCCAAAAACACGGGAAGTAATCGATTGATCTCGATAGGCAACACCATTGTAGGAGCCTCTGACGTCAAGAGTTGGTGTTACATGGCTCACTCCTGGAATTTGATATTTTATCTTTTCATAGTCCCCATAAGTGAGTCGGGCATATTTTCCCTGAAGTCTTGATTTTGGTGGAGTGTAACTATCGATTGAAATGACATTGGTCCCTATGTCATCAAATTGGGCACTAATACTGGCACTAAATCCTTGAACAACCGAGACTACTGCGATGACAGATGCAACCCCAATAATGATCCCTAACGTAGTCAAAAAACTACGGAAACCATGAGCAAAAACGGACTGTGCTGCTGAGCGCGTGCCTTCTATCACTTTGAACCTAAAATTAGACATCAGCTGTTACACTCTTTGGTTTAGTATTATGTGGCTCAGGATTATTTTCATCAGAGATTAGGTGTCCATCTTTGAGAGTAATAACACGATGACAGCGATCAGCAATCTCCTTCTCATGCGTTACTATAATGAGTGTTTGACCTTCTTGGTGTAGCCGGTCAAATAGCGCCATAATTTCAATTGTTGTTGCAGAGTCTAGATTACCAGTAGGTTCGTCGGCTAAAAGAATAGCTGGCTTTGTTACGAGTGCCCTTGCTATTGCTACGCGTTGACGCTGGCCACCAGAAAGTTGATTAGGGACATGATGCATACGATCAGTCAATCCAACCATTCCTAAAGCGTCTTCAGCCATTTCTTTACGCATCACTTTCCCAAGACCTCTATAGATAAGAGGCTGCATGACGTTTTGAAGGGCTGTGGCTCTTGGGAGCAAATTGAAATTTTGAAAGATGAAGCCAATTTCACTATTTCTAATGTGGGCTAACCGATTTTCATCCAAGCTCGCAACATTTATATCTTTGAGCCGATACTCTCCGGCTGAGGGATAATCAAGGCAGCCTAGTAAATTCATCAGCGTAGATTTACCTGAACCCGAAGACCCTACGATAGCAATATAGTCATTTAGATAGATATTTAGATCAATATTTTCTAGTGCATAAAATCCATCATCACCCATCATGTAATGTTTAGCGATTTTTCTAAGTTCAATAACGGTCGATTTGGACATTATTTTTTCTTCTTCTTATCTTGCAGTTTCACTGCATCCCCATCATTGAGCTTACTCATCACCCTGGCGGGTCCGGTAATGACGGTTTCCTTGGCTTCAACACCGGCTGTAATTTCTTGTAACTCATCATTAGAAATCCCGAGCTCTACATCTCGTTTAACTGCCTTGCCATCAACGAGTAGGAAGACATGGCTTTTCATAAGATCATTTGAGTCACCGCCGATCGTAATTTGTCCGGGCCTTCTGCGCCTCATATTTGATTTCTGATCGTTTTCACCCTCAGAGTAGACAATAGCCTGCATTGGTACTGCGACATTATCATTTTTGGCTTTAGTAAAAATTTCTGCGCGGCAGCTCATCCCGGGTCGAACATCAATATTTTCATTATTTTCGAGTAATATTTTTACAGTAAAACTAAGACCTTCACGGTTAGAGGATCTCTTTGCCGATGTAGCAATGGTGGTTACTTGTCCTTTGAGAGCTTCATCTGGAAAGGCTACGGCAAAAACATCAACATTTTGTCCCAAACGAATGTTAGCGATATCAGCTTCGTCAACTTGAACTTCTACTAATATCGATGCTGGGTCGGCAATAGTAATCAAATTAGATCCAGCAATATTTGTTGTTCCACTAATAGCAGTTTCACCGATTTTTATATCCACAGAAGTAGCAACACCATTGATTGGTGAGCTAAATATGGTCTTATCAAGACGCTCTTGAGCTTTGTCCAGAGTTGCCAGCGCTTGATTCAAACTTTCTTGCCTCGAGCGCAAATCGATTTTGGCTAAATCATGCTGATTCTCAATAAGCTCAAATGAATCTTGCCCTATCATTTTCCGCTCAAAAAGGTTTTTGTTTCGCATCCATTTGGCATGAGTATTTTCTAGCTGCTTTTGTTGCCTTTCAATCGCAATAGTCTGAATTCGCACATAAGCCTTCTGCTGCTCCACATCTGCACTGAAACTTCTTTGATCCAGCGTCATTAGAATCTGGCCTTTATTAACAGTATCGCCTTCTGCTATGAATAACTCTTTAACCTGTCCGATAACCTCTGACCGTAATTGCACTTGTTCTTTATAAATGAGCGTTCCAGAGGCTAGGATCGAGGTTTTTATCTCCTCTATTTTCGCCTCTTGAGTTGTGACAAAAATATCCGATGAGTCCCCGGATCTCTTTAGGTAAAAAGCGGCGGCGATAACGATTAATACACAGGCAATTATTAGTTTCTTGTTCATAAAGTAGTTACTTCCATTGCTTAGGTTGCATTACATGCCTATTTAGAGATGATAAGACGCTCTGAGCGAATATTTAGATTCAGCCCAATAAGCATTAGCTAAATTTTTTGCGTTTCGTCGATTAAAAGCTATTTTCACAAATGGCTACTTCACGACCACAGATGTCAAAATAGATGTTTGAACTCTATAAGTCAAAGATCAGTTTAAATACTGTTGGATTAGGCCATTGATGACGGGTGACATAGAGGCCACTAGTAACAAAGCCATCACTATATTGAAGATGCGATTGTGAACAGCATTGTCTAGGTAGCGTTTTAGTCCTACGCCAAACATCAACCAAATCATCACCGAGGGACCTGCAGTAATGAAAAAAGCGAATGCGATAAATAGTACTTGCGGGAGCGTATCGCCCACAGTGGTGGTGTAAGCAGAGATTGCACCGGTAGCCATCACCCATGCTTTGGGATTTACCCATTGGAACAAAACTGCCTGATCAAACCTAAGCGGCATAACGGGCGAGGCCGCTTCCTCAAAAGGACTTGATGACGCTATCAGCCAGGCTAGATACAACAAATAAGCGACACCAAGGATTTTTATAATGTCATGCAGTATTGGAAAGTTTTCAAAAATCGTACCCAGTCCAAGACCCAAAGCGATGACCATAACCGGAAAGCCTAAACAAATACCTAAAACATGGGGGATACTGCGCCTAACACCAAAGTTAACGCCAGAAGCCATTATCATAATATTATTTGGACCGGGGGTGATGCTGGCCGTCGTGGTGAACAACAGTATCGCAAGATAAAACTCCATCGCTGTGTTGTTCCTTTTTGGGAAGATTCAGGCAGGTGCTGCCTATTTTATCATTCCACACGCGGTTTCAACATTTTTTGCCTAAACTTTTCTCAGTTTTTACTACTAGCCAGAGTCAAAGAGAGTAAAAGCCTCAAATTTAGAGACAACAAAGAAGGCTATACCGATGTCCCACTCAAAATCTCGGCAGATCAACTAAAAATACTCCGACATTACAAAAGTCGGCCAAGTAACTTATTGTTGCGACTAAATAGGCTCCGTGCCAAGCATATCTGTTGCATGAATCTGCTAGCCAAACTATGCTCCACAACTAACAAAAATTTACTTAAACAACTTTTACTTTTTGGGGGTACAGATGGCAGGCTCAAATCCAGATAGCTCAGCAACAACAGTGTCAGAAGGTCAACAGCAAGAAACACAAACGTTTGCGTTTATCGCAATGACTTGCCTGTTCTTTTTCTGGGGTTTTATTACCGTTCTTAATGATATTTTAATTCCATTTTTAAAAGAGTCATTCGACCTTAATTATACTCAGGCTATGTTAGTGCAGTTTTGTTTCTTTGGTGCTTATTTTATTGTGTCACCATTTGCTGGAAGATTAATCGACAAGGTTGGCTTTCAGATGGGCATTGTTATTGGACTGCTAACCACTGCGCTGGGTTGTATTCTTTTTTATCCCTCCGCAGATCTTCATATTTATGGGTTATTTCTATTTGCATTCTTTGTTCTTGCCAGTGGTATTACGATTTTACAGGTAGCAGCAAACCCCTATGTGGCTGCCTTAGGGCCGGAGAAAACGGCTGCTAGCCGACTCAATTTGGCACAAGCGGCTAACTCACTAGGTACCACAGTGGGACCCTTTGTGGGCACCATGCTAATTTTGGGAGTAGTGGCTGCAGATGCCTCAGCAGTCCAGATGCCCTATTTGATGATCGCGGCTGTGCTAGTCGCTGCTGCGTTGTTGTTTAGAAATATTAGCCTGCCAAAGCTTGCCCATCTAGAGACAAGCGATGATACCGCTGGAGATAGCGTATGGAATCATCGCTCTTTAGTGCTCGGGGCTCTGGCGATTTTTATGTACGTTGGCGGCGAAGTGTCTATAGGTAGTTTTTTGGTGAACTATTTTGCGGAGAGTTCGATTGCAGGAATGGAGATTGCCGAGGCGGGAGAAATGGTAGGTTACTACTGGGGAGCTGCAATGATTGGCCGTCTGGTTGGTGCATTTCTAATGAATTATATCGCATCCACTAAGTACCTAGCCGCTAATGCGGTCATTGCAATTGTGATGATAATTGTCAGCATGAATACTTCCGGAAGTGTGGCCATGTGGTCAATCTTGGCTGTGGGATTCTTCAACTCGATTATGTTCCCCACTATCTTTACCTTGGCAGTTAAAGGGCTAGGTTCTATGACCAGTAAGGGTTCGGGTCTTGTTTGTCAGGGTATTGTGGGTGGTGCCTTAATACCGCTTATTCAGGGTATGGCTGCTGACAGCATAGGTATTCAATTGAGCTTTGTTGTGCCGATGATGTGTTATATCTACATAGGTTGGTATGCTCTTAGAGGTGCTGATCAGCACTAATCTTTGTTAAATACCCATTAACATTTCTAAAATGGCAACTTTGGATTCCCGAAGTTGCCATTTTTTGTTTTAATGCCCACCACTTAATAGCACGCTAGCCTCGCTGTTAATCCTTAAGCTCGCGCTACTTCACTCTGGATTATTTTTGATGATTGAACTGATTGCCGATATTGGCCTTTTAGAGCTTTTACTAATATGGTCCGTGGTTGTGTTTGCCTCCATTCTCCGGTCATTTACCGGTTTTGGTTTTGCGCTCACTGCCGTTCCAGTGTTCTCGCTGTTTTTAACACCACTTGAATCAGTTGTTCTGAGTGCTGCGCTGACATTGACCAGCAATTTAATTGGCGTGCGTACTTATTGGGGTATCGTGCCGTTGAAGCCAATGTTGCCATTGGTATTTATGGCCGTTATAGGAACGGCTATTGGAACAACGATACTGGCCTTTATCTCAGCCGCGCAATTCCAATTATGGGCGGGGATATCAGTAATAATCGCCTGTGTTGTATTGATGTTTTTCAAGCCGACGACACACCGAGTTAGCCCCATGCTCACCAGCTTTACGGGTCTGCTATCAGGTTTGATGAACGGTGCTTTAGCCATACCTGGGCCACCCATGATTATCTATGTCATGCTCACTGAGCCGGTGCCCGAGCGAAGTCGTGCGCTGTTAATTACCTTTTTCTTGGCCTCGGCAGCGATGGCGTTAATTTCCTTTGGCTTAGCAGGGTTTATTCAAATTCAGTCTCTATGGCACTTAATATTGGCATTTCCTGCCATGGTGGCGGGCGATAAAATTGGGTTTTATCTGTTTAAACGATATGGAGGAAAGCTTTACCGACGTATTGCCATTGCAGGTTTGTTGGCGATAGGCGTCACTATCACTCTGCGGATACTACTCTAATTTATGCTTGTGCTGACGTCCAATCCTGTTGATTAGCTTGCATCAATACTATAAAAATCACACTATCGTGACTTGGGGAATTTAAGTAAACCGGAGTTTTGGATATGTTATTGAGTAAAAATCGTTTTTATGTGAATCAGATTAATCCAATTAAGCAGGCTAAGTTATTTCTTATCTTCGGTTTATGCGCTAGTTTCTGTATTTCCACGGCGGCCTCTGACAGTGTCGATACAACAAGAATTTTAGTCGATAAGCTAACACTTAATAGTTACAAAAGTACCCTAAAAGGACTGACCCAGTTTGGCGATCGACGACAAGGTACGGCGCGCAATCGGGACGCACTAAGCTGGATAGAGCAGCAATTAGTGGAAATGGGCTGTGACAACGTAGAGCGCATGTCTTTTAGCTATAACCCCGAGCCGCGAGCACCAAGAGTACGAAAACCCATCACGAACCAAGCGGACCAACTTAAAACACCCACTGGCGGAGCAGTAGGGCGAAATGGTATTGGTCCCGGAGGAGCTTCGATTTATGGTTATCGCGCAGAAACTGGCGTTAATCGCGACGCCTTGGCACAGTCGGATGAAAGAATTCGCCTGTTGAATGCAGAGCAGCCAGTTAATGGTGAGCGTCAACAGGTTTATTGCACCAAAATAGGCATCAGTCATCCTGATGAGATGTATATTGTTGGCGCCCACTTCGATGGTCATGGCGTCAATGAAGCAGTTAATGATGATGGTTCTGGAACCGCGCTCGTTATGGAGCTTGCTCGTGTCCTGAATGCGCCTGGTGTGACAACTGAACGCTCAATCCGCTTTGCGTTGTGGAACAACGAAGAGACTGGTTTAAATGGGTCCAAAGCTTACGTTCAACAACGCCAAAAGCTACAAGGGATTGAACGTCCGGCTGGATCTGGAAAATTTCCTGAGCCACGTTGGCTAGGAATGATTCAACATGACATGATGCTTTGGGATCATGGGGCTCCAAGAGCAGACGGCACGGTAAGCGCAGAACAGCGGCCAGAAGCAGATGTAAACATTGAATTTCAATCTAACTCAGACTTGGCAACTGATTCAATGCAGTTGGCCTTTATTTTCAAGGCAGCAGCAGACAGCTACAATACCGACTATCCAGCGACTGTGGGCCCGCATATGACAAACACTGATTCCACGCCATTTATGAATATTGTGCCGTCCATAAGTCTGCGTGAAAACGAACGAGGCGCTCATACCGGTGCTGGGTGGAATCCAACTTGGCATACCCCTTTGGACGTTTGGACAACTTTTAGTGACAAAGACTTTAGGCTGGGTCTAAATGCAGCTCAAACCACACTGTCTGCCATCTCGCAACTTGCTGGCGCGGAGCTTGAGTGATCGTGCCGTTGCCCCACAGTAGGCACGCTTTAGTCTTTAAACGATACAACAGATATAGCTGAGCGGCCATCGTCATCGTGGGTCAATATTAACTCATCTCGGCCATCATGGTCTAAATCATGAACCATGAATCCAGTTCGACTATCCGGTAGCGCTAGCGATAACTTTATGGCTTTTTTAGCAAACATAGTCTGACCCTGTTTCCCAGGATAGACTAGCAGAGTACTGTCACCTTTTTGCACCAGCAGATCTTTCTGTCCATCACCAGTAACATCAGCGCCGAGTACGGCCGGAATAAATAGATCACCACTACCAAAATCAAAGCGTGCTGATATCGTCTTTCTGGTGCTAGGTTTAGCGGAAAATTCACCGTTGATCATTTTGTAGATTGAGACATCAACAGAGACTGATCGAGTAATCAGCGCTCTAATGACCGCACCTATACTTATATCTACCGATGTAACAAGGAACTCTTGGTTGCCGTCACCAGAGATGTCTAACCGTTCATTGTCGAATTGAAAACCGTCGGTCCGAATAGTTGAAGAGGGACTTTCTGGAAATTTAAGAAGATTATTTTCATTCACTGCACCGAGGTAGATCTCATACTCAGACTCCCAGCCAAAGATACCTTCGGCTTTGATCCGTTTGACAATAAGATCACTAACACCATCATTATTAATGTCCACAATTTCATCTAAAAGCCTATTTTTACCCTTGTCGTTATTAGCATCCTCACCAATAGTAATCTGAGCATAGCCACTTAACATGTCTTTAAGATTGGCATCCAAATTGATGGGCACCTTAGAGAACTGGCCGAGCTTACTTTGCCGATGTACTTCAAAATAACCATCTTGCCAAAAAGCAATATCATTACGACCATCATTATTTTCGTCAATAAGAAAGGCCTCTTCCGCACGGTAAGCAACATAACGCGCAGTCTCACTGAAGCTCATATTTGGTCGGGGGCCGACTAATTGAGCTTGCTCAAACCCATCGTCCTGTTGCAGTGCGACCGCCCAACCATCAAAGTTAGGCATTAAGAAGTCATCTAGCCCATCACCATTAATGTCGATAAACATCTCCATTAGTGGCGATGAGCCCCAGGTGCGTCCAGAAAACATCGATGAGGTTTTGAGTAAAGGTTTGAATGCCGATATTGCTTCGTCTAAGTAAACCAGCTGTGATCCCTGCAAGCCCACCAGTTGAATACCATTAGTACGTTTTATGGTGTCGACTAAATCCATAGAATCATCTAGGGCCTTTTCCACCGTTAGGTTCCATACTGCATCACCACGCTGAAAAATTTTGATGGTCCGAATGGGCTCAGTACCAAGTCCTAGTATCTGTTTCTCTAGTTGATTAATCTCCGGCGTTTCTATGACAAGCAGTTTGGTTGCATTTGATGCCGCAATCGAGAACGGGATGACGTCGATATTGTGTTTGGGGCTTACTTCGATAGTCTCAATATCAAAGTCCAGGGCCGCTAAATGGACTGAAGAAGTGATGCCAATAACGAGTAGGATCTTCGCGGCGATAAAGCTTAGACGGACTAATTTCATTGATTAATTAAAACTCTCTGTGTCTTCGGGTCATTGAGATGATGTTGTTATAGCCTTTTATGACATCAGTGTTCTTGTAGGGTTCATTTAAGACTCTGTGAGAAGTTTACAACAGATGTAGGAGGCATAACTAGATAGGAGACGGCTTAAGCAATAAGAGCAGTTCAGAAGTGTTAAGAGTTAATAGTACAAGCTAAAAATAGCGTATCAAAAAAGCTGGACCTGAAATGCTTAGAATTAGGATTGGGCACACGCCGTTTTGAGATACCCAAGCCTATTTTCTGATTAATTTACTCGCCTAGGGGTGCAGATGCATTGGCAACCACTAGCCACTCGCCATCTTGTTTTTGATAAACGTGGAGGCTTGAGTGAGGGTCAGACCCTTCCGCCGTATGAACCATAACGGCAATATCTGCACTGAGAAAATTCACCTTATAACCACCAACTACATACTCTTCATTTGACGGACCTGTAGCAGCCTGCCTTACCTCGGCAATGCCAATAATTCCAGTTGGCCCAATACCAACAACATCATCAGACACAAAACCATCGGGTCCGCCAGCACTCCCCCATTGCTTGTCCAAATCAATCAACATTGCCGTATCGTCCGCAAATATGGACCCAGAACACATTGCTATTAACGTTATTAATAAAATTTTAGTAAATCGCATAATGTAAATCTCCTGTTGTTGAGTAAAAAGCTAACCGTTAATACTTTAACATAGACTGAATTTAAGAAATCACATCAGTAGATAACACCTACAAGCGTTAAAAATATACCTTTCAATAGTTTAAAGATTGCAAATAGATTACTTTTTTCGATCACTATTTGTTATTTTGTCCGCTTTAGCTAATAGGCATTGGGTAATGATTAACACCAAAATATATAAATCAGTTTATAGTTTGTCCGAAAAGCTCATGGCGGCGGCAAGAAAGGACAATGCAGAGGTGTTTGAGTCACTGTATGCCGAACTAAAAACTATTTGCTTAGATAATGAAAATACCGATAAAGACCACCCAGAACAGTGGGAGACGTTGGCCGACTTTACAGAAGATTTAGAAGAAGCGGTGATCGGTTATAAAAAAGCCCTAGAAAAAGCCACTGCCATTAACTCTAAAGATCATATGTCATCTATCGCATTTTCGATGGCGAGCCTTCAACTTGAGCTGGACGATATTGTGGCTGCGACGCAAAACCTTCAAGATGCCAAAATCAGCGCCAATAAAATAGCTGATAAAGACCTTAAAAAAGAGATAGATGATCTGCTGAAAACGCTCACTGAAGACTAAGCTAGCTGACATTAGCTGAAGAGAGATGTTGATAAAAAGTATGGTAGCTACGAGTGGACTTGAACCACCGACCCCAGCATTATGAATGCTGTGCTCTAACCAGCTGAGCTACGTAGCCATAGGTATTAACCCGCAAAACTGCCCGAGTTATTTGGAGGCGAGAAGTTACACTTGCCGCGCCCCTGAGTCAAGTCTGATCGGCACCTTTTTCCTTTAATTCGTTGCTCTAATAAGGGTAGTACAATAGGATAGTTGTACAGGAGTGGGTTTTTGCCCAAGTGTTACTGACAAAACCCATGGACTGGCCATCGTATTGAAACAAAAAATAATTAAAAAAATGTAACGATAGCGACTAAATATCACTATTGGGGAGTAAAGATTTTGGGTGAGATAAGGACTAATGATCAGGACGCCGCGGTAACCATTACCACTAGATCCTCAGGCTTTTATGAGGGCTTTAATCCCGTTGTGGCATTAGCGCCAAAGATTTTAGTGGCTGCTCTTATTCTGTGGGTAGGTTTGTCGCCGTCGGCCGCTGGGCAAATGTTATTAGAGGTCCAAACTTGGTCGACGCAAAACTTTGGTGGCTGGTATGTCTATGTCACGGCGTTTTATACCATCGTGTGTTTAGCCCTCGGTATTTGGCCACGCACTGCGCATGTGAAGTTGGGTCAGATTGATGAGAAGCCCGAGTTTTCTATGTTCACTTGGCTGTCTATGATGTTTGGCGCTGGTATCGGCATAGGTATGTTGACCTATTCGACGGCAGAGCCAATTTTTCATTTTGCTAATAATCCCGATACGATTAAGGGTCTCACCACAGGCTTGGACGAAGATAATGTTCGTAATGCGTATAAGTGGGCCATGTTGCATTATGGTGTAACGCCGTGGGCCTGTTACGGCGTAGTGGGTATTTCTCTGGGTTATTTATCTTATAACCGCGGTCTACCGCTGACTATTCGCAGTGCATTGCAGCCACTGTTTGGGCGTGCTATGTCGGGCGGTTTTGGTCATGTGGTCGACATTGTTGCCATTCTGGCTACCATTGTTGGATTAAGCGTCACTATTGGCTACGGAGTGTCTCAATTCGCCTCGGGCTTATTTAATATCAGTGGCGCTGATTGGCTAGTGGGAGAGGGCGGCAAACCGACTTTATTGGCTCAGTTAGTGGGCCTTATTTTAATTATCAGTGCGTCCTGTTTATCAGCGATGTCGGGTTTGCAAAAAGGTATTAAGTGGCTGTCCAATATTAATATGGGACTGTCGGTCTTTTTGATTGCGTTTTTTGTCTTGTTCGGCGCTACTTTCTTTGCATTACAAACCTTCTTTTATGCCATTTGGGACTATTTAATTGCGCTACCGGCAATGTCCACTACTGTTTGGCGGGCCGCGGGAACAGAAACTTCAGTTGCTCTTGAAGGATGGCAGGCGTCCTGGACTATCTTTTATTGGGCCTGGTGGATCGCTTTTGCTCCCTTTGTTGGTTTATTTTTAGCGCGAGTGTCTCGTGGCAGAACGATTCGCGAATACGTTATTGGCGCGATGATTATTCCCTCTTTAATTTGTCTGGTGTGGTTTACCTTTATTGGTGCAACCGCGATTGATCTAGAGCTATCAGGTGTCGCTCAAGGCGCTATTGTCAATGCAGATATTTCTGCACAGCTGTTTGAGACCATTAACTTGATCCTCACGCCTAAAATGGCTGTGGGTCTTTCTGTCGTTATTGTGGTCTTGTTACTCACCTTTTTGGTGACCTCGGCAGATTCGGGTATTTTAATTATCAATACGCTGGCATCAGGGGGTAACCAAAGCCAAAAACAGACTAAACATGTGGTTATTTGGGGTACGCTCTTTTCAATCTTAATTGGTGTTTTGTTGGCTGCCGGTGGAATGGATGCTCTGAGGTCAGTCATGATTATTGGTGCGCTGCCATTTTCTATTGTTATGGCGCTAATGGCGGTGTCCCTGATTAAAACTCTCGTCACAGACGAAAAGTAATGACCCGCAGTGCTGCATTATCTTGGTACTGGATAGTCATTATTAGACACTGTTAAAAGTCGCTCTAAGCGGCAATAATATACCAATCAAATTATATCAATCAGTAGTACTACAGAGGACATAATAATGAGAGAAGCAGTAATCGTATCCACAGCGCGAACAGCGCTAACCAAGGCGGCTCGAGGCGCATTTAACAATACTCATGGTGTAAAGCTAGCAGCTCATTCCATTCAGCATGCTATTGCTCGCGCCGGAATTGATCCCGCTGAAGTGGATGATGTCATCTTAGGTAATGCTTCACATGCAGGTACTACTGGCATGAACATTGGTCGCAATGCGGCTCTTTCAGCAGGTTGCCCGGTGACTACATCAGGTACCACTATTAACCGCTTTTGTTCATCGGGTTTGCAGTCTCTTGCCATGGGCGCAGGGCGAATTATTGCTGAAGGCGTAGATATTATGGTGACTGGGGGTGTTGAAAGTATCTCAATTCCTGGTACAAGCGATCCCTCTGAGACGGTAGAGCCTGAGCTATTCGGTAAGTACCCGGGTTTGTGGTACCCAATGATCAAGACCGCTGACATTGTTGCCGATCGTTACAATATCTCTCGTGAAGCGCAAGATGAGTACTCACTGATCAGTCAGCAACGTACAGCTGCAGGACAAGAGTCCGGCAAGTTTGACGACGAAATTGTCGCCATGAACACCATCATGAAAGTGAAGAACAGAGAAACGGGCGAAATCACCGAGCAGGCTGCGGTAGCTGATCGTGATGATTGTAACCGTCCATCTACTACCATTGAAGGGTTAGCGAGCCTAGCACCTATCATGGGTGAAGGTAACTTCATTACTGCAGGCAACGCCTCTCAGTTATCAGACGGATCTTCTGCACAGGTCATCATGGAACGCTCAGAAGCAGAGCGTCGTGGTTTAGACATCTTGGGCACGTTCCGTGGCTTTGCTGTGGGCGGTTGTGAGCCAGATGAGATGGGTATTGGCCCTATCGTTGCCGTACCTAAGTTACTGAAAGCAGCGGGTCTAACCGTCGATGACATTGATTTGTGGGAGCTCAACGAAGCATTCGCCAGTCAGGTCATCTACAGCCGCGACACATTGGGTATCCCGATGGACAAGTTGAATGTTAATGGCGGTTCTATCTCTATTGGTCACCCATTTGGCATGTCAGGTTCACGCATGGTCGGTCACCTATTAATTGAAGGCCGTCGCCGTAAAGCCAAGTATGGCGTTGTCACTATGTGTATTGGTGGTGGTATGGGAGCAGCTGGCTTGTTCGAGATTAATTCTTAATAGAGTTACTCCTAGCGAAAGCCAGAGTCATTAAAAAGCCCGGTTGCCTTTTAGATAACCGGGCTTTTTTGTTTCTATTGGCCGCTAGTTAGCAACCACTTACTATTGCGCGTTAGCTGATTCTACAATACGTTTCATGTCAGTCATGTAGCCGCGCAGCTCGTGGCCAATAATTTCTACATCATGGTCGCGAATAGCATCGTTGACTTCAATTAAACGAATGTTATCTACCGCATTAGAAGGGTCAGTTAAACCGCCGCCTAGGTCTTCTAGGGTTAGTGCATCAGCGTGTGCTTGCAGTAGTGGTACAGCAGCGTGGGTGAACAAGTAGTTACCGTATTCAGCAGTATCTGATATTACCACGTTCATTTCGTACAACTTGTTTCGAGCAATACAGTTGGCAATTAACGGAGTCTCGTGAAGTGACTCGTAATAGGCAGACTCTTCGATAATGCCTGAGGCAACCATGGTGTCAAAGGCTAGTTCGACGCCGGCTTTGATCATGGCGACTAAATAAATGCCCTTATCGTAGAACTCTTGCTCGGTGATCTCAGTGTCGCAGTCTGCGGCTTGCTCAAAGCTGGTATCTGCGGTTTGGGCACGCCACTTTAATAGGTTGGCATCATCGTTAGCCCAATCAACCATCATGGTACGAGAAAACTCACCTTCAATAATGTCGTCCATATGCTTTTGGAAAAGCGGTGCTAAGATGACTTTTAGCTCTTCTGCCATGTCGAATGCTTTGATTTTGGCAGGATTACTTAAACGGTCCATCATGTTAGTAATACCGCCGTGCTTGAGGCCCTCAGTGACTGTTTCCCAGCCATACTGAATTAATTTGCGCGCATAGGCTGCTTCAATACCTAGATTTAGCAACTGCTGGTGACCCAAAACAGCGCCAGTTTGCAGCATGCCACAAAGAATAGTTTGTTCGCCCATTAAGTCTGATTTTACTTCAGCAATGAAGGATGACTCTAATACCCCCGCACGATCACCACCGGTGGCTGAGGCATACGCCTTAGCAATAGCGTGACCATTGCCTCTAGGGTCATTTTCCGGGTGCACAGCAATCAGGGTTGGCACACCAAAGCCGCGCTTGTACTCTTCGCGCACTTCAGTACCAGGACACTTAGGGGCAACCATAATGACGGTGAGATCAGGACGAATTTGCATGCCTTCTTCGACAATATTAAAGCCGTGAGAATAGGCAAGAGTAGAGTCTTGTTTCATTAAAGGCATTACAGCCGTCACTGCAGCAGTGTGTTGCTTGTCAGGAGTTAAGTTGAGTACCAAGTCAGCAGTAGGAACGAGTTCTTCAGCAGTGCCAACGGTAAAGCCATTTCCAGAGGCCCACTGATAGGACTGGCGTTTCTCAGTAATCGCCTGCTCACGCAGGGCGTAAGATATGTTCAGACCAGAATCGCGCATATTAAGGCCTTGGTTGAGCCCTTGAGCACCACAGCCAATGATCACAATATTCCAGCCCTTAATAAGATTACAACCGTCAGTAAACTCACTACGGTCCATAAAACGACATTTACCCAGCTGGCTCAATTTGTTGCTGAGGCTGAGAGTGTTAAAGTAATTTGCCATTGTTGTTCTCCAGTAACCGCCGTGCGGATAGTTTTTAAAGAGGGTGACATCTTTTTTTAAACGATGCGGGTGCGCAGTGTACCCAAGTACTGTTGTTGCTTAAAACGATATGTATTCAATGTCACGTTGCATATATTGCAATAACAAGGAATATTGAGTACCCTCTGGCCATGGATATTCGATCATTGACACTTTTTCAGCACCTTGCCAACACTTTGCACTTTGGCAAGACGGCTGCGGCTTGCTACGTTAGTCCATCAACGTTGAGTCGTGCCATTCAACGGCTGGAGGAACACTTGGGGAGTCAGTTGTTGATACGTGATAATCGCTCTGTGATTCTGACGGTGGAAGGCAAAAAACTATTGTCCTACGCCGACCATCAGATTGAGCAATATGAGTCACTGAAGCTATCACTTAATGAGTCGCAACAACAATTGTCTGGATCTTTGAATATTTACTGTTCAGTGACTGCGTCCTATGCCTATTTGCCACCTCTATTGGAGAAGTTTAGGCAAGCGCACCCGAATGTCGATATTTATCTTGATACCGGTGATGCCGCTGATGGTATTGATCAAATTAAAAGCCAGCGCGTCGATCTAGCCATTGCTGCGAAGCCTGATGACCTATCTAGCAGTATTCATTTTAAACATATAGCATCTGTCGCCTTAGGGATTGCTACCCCCAGAATAAATTGTGCCGTGAAAAAGGCTCTTCAGGCAGATAGCATTGATTGGGCAAATGTGCCGATTATCTTACCCGAGCATGGAGTCGCTAGAAAACGCTTTGAACAATGGTTTCGTAAAAAAGGTGGCGGTCGTCCAAATGTCTATGCGCAGGTATCTGGTCAGGAGGCACTAGTGAGTATGGTTGCTTTAGGCTTCGGAATAGGCTTATCACCTATTGTGGTAGCTGATAATAGTCCCGTTAAAGAGCACATTGAAATAATGCCAGACACGGCTATAGCACCTTTTGATTTGGGACTCTGTTGTTTTAAAAAGAAATTACAGGATCCCATTATTGCAGCGTTTCTGAGCATGGTACCGCAGAGCTCGACTATCTCTCCTGGCTAGCTAAAGCTCAGAGTGTCTTACCCTCTGCTTTTTAAGGTAGCGGTCATAATAGACCCAATAACGACAAACATTGCCCCGAGGATGGTGATAGTCTGCAGGGATTCCGGGACTATACCTTCCATTGGTATTAACTGCACCGACAACAGGGTAACTAACGGCGTCATAGCGATGACTGCACTGACTCTAGACGCTTCAATATGCGCCAGAGCCTCTGAGAAACATCCGTAGGCTACCAGGGTATTAAGGCCGCAGAACGCCAACAAAGACCATTGCATGTTAGTGAGTTCAGATAAAGTGTCGAAACTAGAAAAAGGTAAAAAGGCTAGCGCGCCAATCCAGTAAAACACTAGCATAGTCTCCTCTGGGTTAAATTCCTTGATTAGAAATTTTTGTATGATGGCATAACCGACCCAGGTGGTTGCGGCAGTAGCCAGCATGAGTAGGCCAACACCATAATCACTGAGAGACACAAAAATATCTGCAAACCGAGGGCTAAAGAACATTAATAAACCGCTCAAAAAGGTGCCAAAACCCAACCACTGCAGAATTGAAAAGCGTTCTTTGAAGACCACTACACCGGCTAGAAGCAGCATAACGGGTGCCAACTGCATCATTAACTGGGCTGCTTCTGGGGTGGTGCGTTCAAGGCCGAAAATATAGAGGGCATAATTACACACGAGCAATAAACCGGCGACTAGCAGCTGCAGATTTAATTTAATGGATCTAAACTTGTGACGATTAACCAGTTTTTTACGCACTAAAAGAAACGGTGTAATAAGTGCTGCCGCAATAAAATACCGAAAAAATGTTGTGGTCATGGGATCCAGCGTTGTGAGCACTCCTTTTAAAGCAATCGGCAGTACTCCCCACATAAAGGCGGTGCAGGCGGCTAAAAATAAACCAAACCTCCAGCGCCCAGACAGGGGATTCATAACGGGCTAAACATTGAAGCGGAAGTGAATAACATCGCCGTCTTTAACAATATAGTCTTTGCCTTCTAATCGCCATTTGCCAACATCTTTGGCGCCTTGCTCTCCATTGCCAGCAATGTAGTCGTCATAACCAACGATTTCAGCGCGAATAAAACCTTTTTCAAAATCAGTGTGAATCTTACCCGCCGCCTGAGGTGCAGTCGCACCCACAGGAATGGTCCATGCACGTACTTCTTTAACACCTGCAGTAAAGTAAGTCTGAAGGCCCAGAAGCGTGTATCCAGCACGAATAACTCGATTCAGTCCTGGCTCTTCCATACCAAGTTCTTGCAAAAACTCATCGCGCTCATCATCTTCAAGCTCGCCGATTTCGGCTTCTAGTTTGTTGCAAATAGGCACTACCACTGCGCCTTCACTCTCGGCTATAGCGATAACTGAATCAAGATAAGGATTGTTCTCAAAACCCTCTTCGTCGACATTGGCAATATACATGGTGGGTTTTAGCGTCAATGGGCTCAGAGGTTTAAGTAGCTTTAATTCATCGTCATTGAGTCCAAATGAACGCAATGGTTTTGCCTCATTGAGATGAGGGAGAATTTTTTCCAAGACTGCCTGCAGGGCAATGGAGTCCTTATCTTTACCTTTGGCTGATTTAGCAACGCGCAGCAGTGCTTTTTCAACACTTTCAAGGTCAGCCAATGCCAATTCAGTGTTGATAACGTCAATATCATCAGCAGGACTTATCTTGCCTTCTACATGAATAACATTTTCATCATCAAAACAGCGGACAACATGAGCAAGTGCGTCAGTTTCACGAATATTCGCCAAAAACTGGTTCCCCAAACCTTCGCCTTTTGAGGCCCCGGCTACCAATCCTGCAATATCAACAAACTCCATACTGGTCGGAATAATCTTTTCTGGACTAACAATCGCGGAAATTTTATCTTGGCGCGGGTCTGGAATGGGTACCACACCGGTGTTCGGTTCGATCGTGCAAAAAGGGAAGTTTTCAGCACTAATACCGGCTTTGGTGAGTGCATTAAACAGGGTTGATTTGCCAACGTTGGGGAGGCCGACAATACCGCAATTAAAACCCATAATGAAATCCTTGTGACTAGTAGTGACGGCTGGAATTGCCAGCTATAAGTTTATTCTGCGCTATGAAGCGCGGTCATGGCTCTTTCCCATTGACCTGATACTGCTAACGGCAGATATCGTAGAGCATCATCAATGCTATGGTTAATCAGTTCTTGCTCCTTGATAGGAGCTTTCTTGAGGACATAGTCTGCCACTTGCTTGGCATTGCCTGGATGACCTATGCCAATTCTAAGTCGAGCAAAATCTTTATTGTTGCCTAAACACTGCACCGTATCTCTAAGACCATTGTGGCCACCATGGCCACCACCCTTTTTAAAACGTGCAGTACCCGGTAACAGATCAAGCTCATCATGAGCGACAAAGATTTTATTGGTAGGTATTTTATAAAAACTGGCTATGGCTGCGACAGACTTTCCGCTTAGATTCATGAAAGTACTCGGAATTAACAGCCTTAACGTTTGCCCTTCAAGTTGCAGTAACGCCGTACCACCAAAAAATTTGGCTTCTTGCTTAATGATGACATTGTATGAATTTGCGAGGGCCAACACGAAATCGGCCCCAGCATTGTGGCGCGTTCGTTGGTAGGTAGAGCCGGGATTTCCCAGCCCTACGATTAACTCTACGGGCGCGTCCAATGTCAGGGCCTTTTCGTCAGGAGGGGAAGATTACTCTTCGCCTGCGTCCTCTGAGTCATCTGCACTTACAGGTGCTTCAGGTGCAGTATCTTCAATAACTATGGCTTTCGGCTTGTTAATCGTGACTACAGATAAGTCGTGGTCAGGACCATGACTTAAGGCAACACTCTCAACACCCTTTGGCAGTTTAATATCTGAAATGTGGATGTTCTGTCCAAGTTCAAGGTCAGTCATGTCAACTTCGATGTACTCAGGAAGATCTTTTGGTAGGCAGAAAATTTCCAGATCAGTCATGGTATGAGCAATTATACCGCCACCAATCTTAACGCCTTCGCAAATATCTTCGTTAGTAAAGTGCAATGGCACTCTGGTTTGTAGCTTAGTAGATTTGTTAACCCGCAAAAAGTCTAGGTGCAAAACAACCTGCTTTGCAGGATGACGTTGCACATCTTTAAGAATAACATCTTCAGATTTACCATCTATATCTAACGATACGATGTGTGAATAGAACGCTTCATTTTCAAGCGCTTTAACCACGTCTTTGTGAAGAAGAGTTAGCATGGCTGGATCTTTCTTTCCGCCATAGACAATTGCAGGTATTTCTCCGGCCAGACGACGCAGGCGGCGGCTCGCACCTTTCCCTGTATCTTCGCGACCTTTCGCATGTAAAGTAAAATCAGTAGACATAGTAGTCTCCAAAGTAGTGCCATAACAGACCGCGACCAGACCTGAAATGGAGTTTATAAGCCTCTTATGAGGCAGTTACATCAAGCCCCGTTATAAAAACATGGCGCTGATAGATTCTTTATTACTGATACGGCGTATTGATTCGGCCAACAGCGGGCCTATCGGAAGAACGCGAATCTTTTTGCATTTCTTAGCGTCATCTCGCAGTGGAATACTGTTAGTGACGACCAATTCATCAAGTTCTGAATGGGTAATGTTTTCTATCGCCGCGCCGGACAAAACAGCGTGTGTTGCATAAGCGACAACTTTAATAGCCCCTTTTTCTTTAAGTGCCTGAGCGGCCTTACACAAAGTGCCTGCAGTGTCGACCATGTCATCGACAAGTACGCAGGTGCGGCCACTAACTTCACCGATGAGATTCATAACTTCGCTTTCGTTCGCTGATGGACGACGTTTATCAATAATGGCCAAGTCACAGCCCAATTGTTTAGCGACGGCTCTGGCTCTCACTACGCCACCAATATCGGGAGAGACAACCAAAAGATCAGAGTAGTTTCTGCGCTCAATATCACCTAGCAAAACAGGTGCGCCGTAGACGTTGTCTACAGTACAGTTAAAGAAACCTTGAATTTGTTCAGCGTGCAAATCAACAGTTAATACGTGGTCAACACCCGCATTAGACAGCATATCTGCTACCACTTTGGCGCTGATGGGTACACGTACGGATCTGACTCTTCTATCTTGGCGCGCATAACCGAAGTACGGAACAACTGCGGTAATTCGGCCGGCTGATGCGCGACGTAACGCGTCAATCATCAGAACCAATTCCATTAGGTTTCGGTTGGTTGGTGCGCAGATAGGTTGGACAATAAAAATGTCATGACCGCGAACATTGTCGCGAATCTCAACGTTTATCTCTCCATCTGAGAACAGCCCAACATGTGCATTACTGGGACTAACACCCAGTGAACGGGCAATTTCATTGCCCAAGTCTGGATTTGCGTTTCCGGTAAAGATCATTAATCTAGCCACGTCATGTTTCCCAATGCTCGTGATAGTTTGAAATGGCTGGGGCGGGAGGGATCGAACCTCCGATGACGGGATCAAAACCCGTTGCCTTAACCGCTTGGCCACGCCCCAGTAAAAAACTCACTCAATTTTAGGTGTAGCGAGGAGCTATTCACACTCTTCGCCACAAACCCACTCCATTTCTCTGGCAGTTCGGCAAGAGCCCTGTTAGCCTCTGCTTGGTTGTCAAAGCTACAAAATACGCTTGCACCTGTTCCTGTCATCAGAGGGGCCGCAAAATTTTCTGCCCATTTCAGCGCTTTTTCAACCGCTGGGTAGAGACTGACTACTACGTTTTGACAGTCGTTTCTGTACTGTCCCTCTGAGAGGGCGCGTATTTTGATCGGTGAAGAGTTCCTTGTCAATTGAGGATGTGAAAAAATTTCCTCAGTCGACACTTGGCAATCAGGTGTTACCACCAAAAACCACTTTTTTGGTAGTTCCATGGGCGTCAATATTTCCCCGATTCCTTCTGCGAATGCACTCTGACCATAAATGAAAACCGGTACATCTGCACCGAGTTTTTCCCCTAGTTCAGCAAGAACATCCGTCGCTAGACCGCATTCCCAAAGGGCATTTAGAGCTACAAGCGAAGTCGCCGCATTGCTGCTTCCACCGCCTAATCCAGCTCCCAAAGGTAGTTTTTTGTCCAGTTCAATAGTACAACCTTTAGAACATCCTGTTGAACTCTGAAGTAATTTTGCAGCACGAACAATTAAATTATTTTTTTCATCAACACCATCGATATTACCGTTTAAATGTATTTTTCCGGACTCATTGGGATAAAAAGTGAGATTGTCGCCAAAATCAAGCAACTGAAAAATAGTTTGTAGATCGTGATAACCGTTGTCGCGCTGACCGGTGATGTGTAGAAATAGATTAATTTTGGCCGGTGAGGGCAAGCTAAGACTTGGCATAGGTTCTGTAGATACAGTCATTTTAAGAGTCTAAAAAAATCCATTGGGCTACCACTAGTTTAAAGGTTTGTTCGCCCTGGCGACCAATTATTTTTTGGGGTAAATATCCTTTATCAGTCAAGCGATAATTAGAAAATGATAATTGCCAATTATTTTGTTGAAAGCTTGCGGCACTGCCGTTTGCATTGGTCAATAAGTTATTTGGGATTTTAGTATTTGGGGAAGGAAGCCCTTTGACCCAGTAGCTTATTAAGTCTACCGGTAATTTCAAGCCAGTGACTTGCAGTGTTAGTTGTTGTGGGGTGTGTCTAAAAGTTTTACCACCGCTGTTCATCTCGGCGATTTGATGATCACCAGTAATGACAGTTCTTCCCGAAGCAAACGGACCACTCAGTGTTATTTTGTAATTGGTATTATGTTGAAGCCACCTGATAGACGCGCTGCCACCCTGAGTGGTTGATTTAAAGCCAAGTTTACCTCTGATTTCCCAGTGATTGATTCGGCTGATATCGACTCTATCGTATTTTCCAAGATCTTGTTGAGTCACTTTAATAGGCAGTGAAGTACATCCACTGACAAAAATCACGACAAAGAAACATTTAAAGTATCCCATTAATAGGTCTCTCATGGGACCGCCACAGAAGCACCTAAGCGCACCATAGTCTTTACGACGGCGCTATGATTAGGTCGTTGCTCCAGTGTTTTAGACCATACTTCCATTGCTCGAATGTTATTGCCCAACACCCAATATACTTCGCCAAGATGCGCCGCTATTTCTGGATCAGGTACCATGGAATAGGCTTGATTGAGATAATTTAATGCCTCTTGACTGCGACCTAGTTTAAAGAGAACCCATCCTAAACTATCGATAATAGAGGGACTGTCGGGACTAAGAGTGTGCGCACGAATAATAAGGTCATAAGCTTCTTGTTGTCGATCAGTGTGCAATGCCATGGTATAGCCCAGCGCATTTAGAATAGTGGCATTATTTTCATCCAGCGCTAACAGCGCTCTGAGATCACTTTCAGCAAGGGCGAAATTATTTTGTTTTTCTGCGACCATTGATCGGGCATATAGTAACTCGGGATCATTTGGGAAAGTGTCTAGTCCGACTGAAAGTATCTGCAAGGCCTGGGCTGGCTGTTCAATACTGATAAGAAGGTTTGACTCTACTTGTAAAAGGCTGACAGCCTGTTGCGGCTGTCTAAAACGAAGTCGCTGTAAATATTGTCGAGCTTCGTCGATATTTCGATGTGCTGCTATAAGCATGCTTACTCTTGATGCGGCAACGATGTAATTACGCCCAAATCGAACTTGAGTGTAGTGATTTATCGCATCGACAACTCTCTTTTGCCGTTCGGCAATGGTGCCTAAATGGTACTGTGCATTTGCCCTTAGATTGGGTGTTGTTGACGCTTGTTGAAATAGTGGAATGGCTAGATCAAGCTTGTTTTGACTCAGTCGCAGCAGACCCAGTAAAAAGTTAACCTCTTGATCTTGGGGATCTGATGCCTGCAATAGGTTAAATTGAACGATGGCCTCTTCTACAGATTCGACGGCCAAAAAGCGCGCGTATTGCAGGCGCAGCTTATGAGCTGAAGGATCATCTTTTAAAGCCTCTTCTAAGACTTCTATGGCTTCATTCTTTTTCTCCTGTTGATGTAACAGCTGCGCCAGCAGCAACAGACCACGTTGGTCTTGGCGTTTGTGCACTAAAAATTCTCGCACCTTGATTTCAGCTTTAATGGTTTGACTATGCTTTTGGTAAAAGAGCGCTTGGATAAACTTAATAGTTGCGGTCTTGTCTTCACTTAACGACAACGTTGTTAAGCGGTCCATAATTAAAGCGAATGATTGTGGGGACTCGAGAGGTGCCGTAGAAACAAAAATTAGAGCATCTAAATCATCGCGATGTTGGTACAGCCAACTAGCGTGGCTTAGGGCTTCCAAAGCATTGTCGCTATCCATTAAGGTATCCAGAGCAGCGCGACGCGCTTGAGGATCATCCGGCGCCATGTCCAGCCAAAGCAAGCTCATTTCCAAACGAATGGTTTGATCTTTGAGGTGCTCGGCAATACGTAACGCTAACTGAATGACTTCTTTATCCTCGGTCACCCTCGCTTGACGCGCATATTTAATCAACGCTGTATCAAATTGACTCCGGCTCAGTGCAACATCGCCGACCAGAAGATCATAAAGGGTTTCACTGGGGATCTTTGAAAGTGGAAGATCTGCTTTTTCGAGCGCTGCGCTGGATTCGATAGCCTCTCGCACTAATGAATCATTGTCGCTCAAGGGCAGTTGACTGACGCAGCTAGCCAGAAAGCTAATGAGCAAGACGATAATAAATTTTGAGTTTGATTTCATTCGTTTATTTTCATAGATATCTGGTCGTAAGACAATTGCTATCTCATAAGTCTGTGCTTTTTAGGCCATTCTTATCAAATGTTTTGTGTTAAAACTGCATTACAGAGGGATACTTGTGTAAAATTGAGGTCGATAATAGAATTTTGATAAAAATAGTTGGGTAGGTAGGATTTGAAAAGTAGGGTTATTCTCTAAAAGCGATGGGAATATTAGCTTTTGGCATCAATCATAAATCGGCTTCTGTGGATCTGCGCGGACGAATCGCGTTCGCGCCCGAAATAGTAGTCCAGGTCTTACAGGACGCTCGCTCCATTCTTCATGTGCAAGAAATAGCACTTTTGTCGACCTGTAATCGCACCGAAGTCTATTTGTTTGGTGATGCCTCAGACATCCAATTGTTGACGTGGTTGTCTATGATCAAGGGTGTTGAAATTAGCCAGTTGCAGAGTTGTTATTATTGTCATCGCGATGAGCAGGCGATAGCCCACATGATGCGTGTTGCCGGTGGTCTTGATTCTCTCATATTAGGTGAGCCACAAATATTTGGACAGATAAAGTCGGCTTATTCTGTGGGCCGTGAAGCAGGTACTGTATCGACGTTTCTCAATCAGGCGTTTCAGCAGGCCTTTTCAGCGGCAAAGCGCGTTCGCTCTGAAACAGCGATTGGTAAAAACCCGGTCTCGGTTGCCTATGCCTCGGTCAATTTGGCCGCGCAGATTTTTACTAATTTAAAAGATGCCCACGCTCTGTTGATTGGTGCTGGAGAGACTATTGATTTGGTTGCCAAGCATTTGCGGGATCAAAACGTCGGTAAAATAACGGTGGCTAATAGAACATTAAGTCGCGCCCAAGAGCTCGCCGAAGTTTATTCGGCAGATGCTATTTTACTGGCAGACATTCCTGACTTTTTACCCCAGGCAGATATCATTATTTCTTCCACGGCCAGCCAGCTGCCAATTCTAGGTAAAGGTGCGGTTGAGTCGGCATTAAAAAAACGTAAATTCAAACCCTTCTTCATGGTTGATATTGCAGTCCCAAGAGATATTGAGGCTGAGGTAGAAGAGCTTCCAGATGTCTATTTATATACCGTTGATGATCTTGAAGAGGTCGTGCAAGACAACATGAAAGCTCGAAGTAGCGCTGCTGATCTGGCGCTTGAAATAATAAACCAAGAAGTTAAAAGTTGGGTAAAACAGCATCGTGCCTTGGCGGCTGTTGATACTATTAGAGCGTTCCGCAATAGTGTTGAATTGATCCGCGATGCGGAGATAGACAAAGCTATGGCATCTTTGCAACAGGGTAAAGATTCAGCTGATGTGATTACTACATTAGCACGCAATCTAACCAATAAACTGCTGCACAAGCCGACCGCTCAGCTTAAAAAGGCCGGTGAAGAAGGTCGAGATGATGCTATTAATGTCGCTAATGAGTTGTTTGATCTGACCAACAAAAAGCATTAGCTAGTTTCTGCTAATACTTCATTCACGAAAATAACCTAGGCTTTAAAACTGCATGAAAGCATCAATTTTGAGTAAGTTAGATCTGCTCGCAGAGCGCTATGAGGAAGTCGGTGCGCTTTTGAGTGATGCTGAAATAATCAGTGATCAAAATAAGTACCGCGAGCTTTCTAAAGAGTATGCCGAGCTTGAACCTGTGGTAAAAACCTACCAAAGTTTTCTCGAGGTATTATCCGATATTGATGAGGCAAAGTTATTACTCAAAGATTCTGATCCTGATATGCGGGCTATGGCGAATGAAGAAGTTCGCGATGGTCAGGCGCAATTAGAGTCTCTGGAAGTGGACTTACAGCGATTGCTGTTACCCAAAGATCCCAATGATGGGAAAAATGTGTTTTTAGAAATTCGGGCTGGAACGGGTGGTGACGAAGCCGCTATCTTTTCGGGTGATTTGTTTCGTATGTATAGTAAGTTTGCCGAGTCAAATCGCTGGAAAGTGGAAGTGATTAGCGAGAATCAAGGCGACCATGGTGGTTACAAAGAAATTATTGTCAGGATAGTCGGTCAGGGCGTTTATTCTAAGCTTAAATTTGAATCGGGTGCCCATAGGGTTCAGAGGGTCCCCGATACCGAGTCTCAGGGTAGGATCCACACATCTGCGTGTACAGTCGCTATTATGGCGGAGGCTGACGAAAAAGATGCCATCGAAATTAATAAAGGTGATCTTCGTGTAGATACCTTTCGGGCGTCAGGATCTGGCGGTCAGCACGTCAATAAAACAGATTCAGCAATTCGCCTAACGCATTTACCTACCGGTTTGGTGGTTGAGTGTCAGGATGAGCGATCGCAGCATAAAAACCGCGCTAAGGCCATGTCAGTGCTGCAAGCCAGATTAACCTCAGCTCAAGACGAAGCTGTCGCGAAAGAGCAGTCTGATCAGCGTAAAAGCTTGGTCGGCAGTGGTGACCGCTCCGAGCGTATTCGCACCTATAATTTTCCGCAGGGTCGGGTCACTGACCACAGAATTAACCTGACACTCTATAAACTGGGTGAAATTATGGAAGGCTCGCTGAGTGAAATTGTTGAGCCGCTTGTGAATGAGTTTCAGGCCGAGCAGCTCGCTCAGCTATCCCAATAGCCTTAAGGAAATAAACATTAATTCGGTTATTAGCTTATTGAAGCGCGCTGATCAGTTAAAAGAGATTAGCGACACGGCAGTTTTAGACATTGAACTGCTGTTGAGTCACGCCCTTGATGTTGATCGAGCATGGTTGAAGACTTGGCCCGAGCACGAGGTCTTATCTGAGCAGTTAAAGGGGTTTGAAGAATTATTTGCGCGACGCCTAACCGGTGAGCCTATTGCCTTTATTATTGGTAGCCAAGGGTTCTGGAGCCTCGATTTAAAAGTAACCCCTCAAACATTGATCCCACGGCCCGAAACTGAATTGCTGGTCGAGACAGCGCTAGACTTAAAGTTGCCGGCAGATTGTAGGACCCTTGATCTTGGTACTGGTACTGGCGCAATTGCGCTAGCACTTGCCAAGGAGCGGCCTAACTGGCAGGTAACTGCAGTAGATTCGGAACCGGCGGCGGTTAAACTCGCAGAATTAAATAGTCACTACTGCCAAATTGATAATGTAATGGTTTATCAAAGTGATTGGTTCAGTCAGGTGCCTCTGCTGGGACGATTGTCTAATTATCATTTGATTGTTAGTAATCCACCGTATATTGAAATTGATGACCCACATCTCACCCAAGGCGATGTGCGCTTTGAGCCAGCTTCAGCGCTCGTGTCCGGTCTTGATGGGTTAGACGATTTAAGAGAAGTGATTAGTAACAGTATTAAATATTTAGATCCACTCGGCTGGTTGCTAGTTGAGCATGGCTATCGACAGGGCAGTGCCGTCAGAGAATTATTCAAAGCGGCGGGTTTTATCAATATTGAAACCAAGACTGATTTTAACGAACTAGAGCGTATTACTTTGGGCTGCTTGCCTGAAGCTGGCTAGCCAACCTAATTTCGGTTTTTGAAACTAAATTCCAACGTACCATTAAGCATATGGCAGCTATGCTGGCGGCAATAACCGTTCCTATCCAGAATCCGTAAACACCCAGTGGTGGTCCCCAGAAATCAGTTAATGCGAGGCTGTAGGCAATTGGGAAGGCGATTACCCAAAACGCGATCACCTGAATCACTAATGGCACTTTTGTATCCTTATAGCCTCTAAGTGCACCACTGCACGTCATTTGCAAACAATCGACAGCCCCCAAGGCTGCGGCAAAAAAGAACAAATTAGCGGTAATTAACTGCACGTTAATATTCGAGCTAAACAGCATAGCAATATCATGGCGGAAAACTATTTTTGCCACACTCATCATCAAGCCAAGCATTAATACCAGCTTGAAACCAGCAAGGCAGAATGCTCTAGCCTCCCCAGGGTTTCCACTGCCCTGTGCATGGGCAACTTTAATAGTGAGTGCCTGAGCAAGTCCCAGCGGCACCATGAAAGCCAGAGAATCGATATTAATAGCGATAGCGTGAGCACCAACAACTTCAGCACCAAGGTGGGCAATCATAAATGGAATGACCGCAAAAAAACTAAACTCGGCAGCAATATTTAGAGCAATGGGAATGCCTAGGCGAAGGGTTTCGGCAAGACTGGTGAGATTAGGTAGGGCGAAGTTTTGGTAAAGGTTGACTGTTCTCATCGTTTGAGAGCGTCGACCATAAATTGCCATACAACATAGCAAGAAAATCATTACGACTACCGTTGCCCATGCCGCCCCAACGCCGCCGAGCCGAGGCAAACCAAAATGACCAAATACGAAGGCATAATCAAGAATGCCGTTGAGAATAAATGCCGCACTATTAAACACAAGCACCGGCCGAGTATCGCCCATACCCTCAAAAGTAGTACGAAAAGCAAAGAAGGCAGGGAACATGAAGCCAGTAATCAAAAAGGGATATAGATAGCCTTTAGCAATGTGATAAACACGGTCTGAAACATCGAGATAACTTAGTGCATATATACCCGCCAGCACCGCACCAATAACTACCAACCCTATTGGCAAAGCCAGCCACAATGCTTGCTGAAATTGGAACCGTACTCGGTCAAACTGTCTGGCACCCCAAAAAGTACCGATAATAGGACTGTTGGCAATCATAATGCCAATAACCATGAGATTGATGAGCGACCAGACACTGCCACCTAATTGGAGTGCAGCTAGCGTATCGGCATCTACCTGTCCGGCGATATAAATATCTGTCACTGTCATACCGACCACAGCTACCTGGCCCATAATCAAGGGGGTGGCAAGACGCATGAGAGACCGCGCATTGTCGGCGAAACTTGGCCTTTTTGCTCCAGCCAAAGGCTGATTTGAGATGGGTGCTAAGGACATAAAACTATCTTTTAATAATGAGTTTCTAGTGTCCTTGAATAGGGCGACCAAAGAAAGAAAAATTTACTGTGCTTGAGTGTTCCAATCCGCATCTATTATTCTCAGCGAGCAAGGTACAATTCTGCTACACTCCGCGCCCGAGAAGGGCGTTGAATATTAGATCTGCTGCTCCTTAAAATATTGATAACCAAACTGCGTGATTAAATTGACTGAAGAAACTACTGCTCCATCTGCTGACACTAATTCTGTAGCTGTTGATGTGCCGAAAAAGAAACCGGCCGCCAAGCGTAACGGACACAATACGAAACCTTGGGACATATCCCACTTTAAGGTTGAGCCTCAAGAAGGCAAGGCTAGATTTCACGACTTTGATTTGCCTCCGCAACTGATGCGCGGTATACAAGATGCCGGTTTTGAATTTTGTACACCTATCCAAGCGGCCTCATTACCGCATACCCTTAACGGGCACGACATTGTTGGTAAGGCGCAAACGGGTACCGGGAAAACTGCAGCATTTTTAATCAACATGATTACTGACTTAATTAATCATCCGGTAGATGACGAGCGTTTTGTGGGTGAAGCCCGAACTCTCATTCTAGCGCCAACTCGTGAGCTTGCTATTCAGATCGGTGATGACGCTACGCAACTATTGAAACATACTAATCTAACAGCGCATACGCTGGTAGGCGGTATGGACTATGGCAAGCAATTGCAGAAAATGAAAAAGTATGACTGCGATATTTTGGTTGGCACGCCGGGTAGATTATTGGACTTTGCAAACAATCGAGACATCTATCTTGATCGTGTAGAAGTGCTAGTAATAGATGAGGCTGATCGGATGTTAGATATGGGGTTTATTCCTCAGGTCCGACGTTTAGTAAATTTAACACCAAAGCGCGAAGATCGCCAGTCACTCTTATTCTCAGCCACCTTCACCCCTGAAGTACTGCGTTTGTCTGAAACTTGGACAGACAGGCCAGTCACCGTAGAAGTGGGTGCCGAGCGCGTTGCTACGGATACCGTTGATCAGCAAATATTGATTACTACTGCCAAAGAGAAGTTTACGGTCTTAAACAATATACTTTTGGGCGACAACGTTGAAAGCGTCATGATCTTTGCCAATCGCAGAGATATTTGCCGCACCCTTCATGAAAAACTTAAAAAGCAGGGCTTTAAAGTAGGAATATTGTCTGGCGAGATACCTCAGAACCGTCGTATGAGAGCTCTGGAATCGTTTAAGTCAGGTGCCTTGAAGGTTATGGTTGCGACGGATGTTGCAGGGCGTGGTATCCATGTTGACGGCGTTAGTCACGTTATTAACTATACCTTGCCAGAAGAACCTGAAGATTACGTGCATCGTATTGGCCGTACAGGCCGTGCTGGCAAGACGGGAATATCAATTAGTTTTGCCTGCGAAGACGATGCTTTTCTTTTAGAGCCCATAGAAAAGCTATTAGATATGAAACTGCCGTGCCTTATGCCCGAAGAGCATCTCATTCAACCGGTGGCAGTGCCCAAGCTACCCGCTAAGAAAAAGCCGGTCAGCGTGTCCAAAGTAGAAGTGCCGAAAACAGAAGCGCCGGAAGAAACCGCGCCCTAGTCAATGTTCCGATGTTGTCGGCACCATAGAAGGCTGCCGGCAACCACCGACGCCGGTAACATAAGTAGATTTAATAGTGGGACGGCAGAAGTAATCATTGCTGTAAATCCAAAACTCATTGAGCTTAAACGGCTCGCGGTGACCTTGTTGCGTAAATCTGCAAAGGTAATATGTTCACTATCCGCGGCGTAATCTAAATATTGAAGACACAAACACCACGCTGCCCAGCTGGCAGCCAGAATAGGTGCCAACAAGTTTAGTACTGGAATAACACTTAGCAGTAAAGTTACTATTCCAACCACCACTGTTCGTGGCAAAAAATAGCCAATTAACTGAAGTTCTCGAATCAGACTATCCCACGCTCCGCTAAGTAAACCACTCTCAGCCAACACATAACTTTGGTCATCGCCGACTTCTGAGGCAATCACCCTTTGGGCAATCACCCCATAAAACGGCGACCCAATAAGGTTAGCTAAAATAGTGAAAGTGAAGGCATAAATAGCTAACGCCAATATCGCAAACAAAAACCAAATTATCCATGCGAGCCATTGCAACCAATCGGGTACTGACGTGGTGATGGTGGTAATCCAGTTCTGAAGCCAATTAGCAGCAAAACCTGTCGCCGAAGCAAATAGGAAGATATTGATAAGTAGCGGGATGACAACCAACCAACGAATATCCCGCCGCCAAAGTATTTGTAATCCCTCAAGCATCAGCGAGGGCCCGTTGGTTACTACATTTATTATGGTTGGTTGTTTATTAATGGTAATGTCCTTTGTACGCCAAAGGTTATTTGTATCGCTTTACTTTGCAGTTCTCTCTAAGTAGCAAGTGCTGTACCCATTAGAGGTCAGGAATGCCGCATAAGACGCTGCTTTTGGCGATTCCAGTCACGTTCTTTGTCGTCCATGCGTTTGTCATAGCTAGCTTTTCCTTTAGCCAGTGCGATCTCACATTTAATCAGATGATTTTTCCAGTACAAGGCCGTGCAGACAGCGGTGTGACCTTTTTGGTTAACGCCTTCTTCAAGCTTCTGTAACTCACGATGATTGAGCAGCAATTTACGTGTTCGCTTGGCATCGGTCACGAAGTGAGTTGAGGCGGATAACAGCGGTGTGATGTTAGTGCCGATTAACCAAGCTTCACCATCCCTCACGAACACATAAGTGTCGGTGAGGTTAACTTTGCTTTCCCTTAGACTTTTAACTTCCCAGCCGAGCAGCACTAAACCCGCCTCGAATTTCTCTTCGATGAAGTAGTCATGTTTAACTTTTTTGTTCAGCGCAATTGTACTTGAGGGCTGCTTTGGTTTCTTTTTAGTCATAGCTTGATTATACGTGGCGCGGGGTCTTTTTCATCAATTATTGCTAATTGCTTTTACAAACTAAATACATTGGCCATTTATTAGGTACTTAGTCTTTGAATGAGTACAATTTGACCTGAATTACTGGAGAGAAGCGTATGGCACTGCAACAAAAAGGAATGCATGGCACTTGGACTAGTCGGTGGACATTTATTATGGCAGCGACAGGCTCAGCCGTTGGGTTGGGCAATATGTGGAAATTTCCTTATGTTGCAGGTAGTAATGGCGGTGGTGCCTTTGTTTTGATTTACCTTGGTTGTATATTGCTGATTGGCGTGCCGGTTATGATGTCTGAAGTATTAATTGGCCGGAACGGTCGTCAAAGCCCAATCAACTCTATGAACGAAGCTGTTGCAGATAGCAATGCCAATTCACTTTGGCGTTGTGTGGGATGGCTTGGGGTTCTGGCAGGATTACTGATTCTATCTTTTTATGCGGTTATTGCTGGCTGGGCAATGGATTACATATTTTTGATTTCCTCGGGTGAGCTTCAGGGTGTCAATGGTGAGTCTGCGGCTGCTGCATTCAATAGCCTGTTATCTGATCCGAGCCGACTTATCTTTTGGCAAACTATTTTTATGGGTCTTTGTGTCGCCGTCGTTGTGGGAGGTGTTAAGAAAGGTCTTGGAATTGCCGTAGAAACACTGATGCCTATTTTGTTTATTATGCTGTTGATGCTGTTAGGGTTTGCGGTAATTGAAGGCAACTTTTCGGCCGCCGTCAACTTTCTGTTTAGTTTTAATCTAGAGGCTCTAACATGGCGTGGTGTGCTTGAGGCCATGGGTCAGGCATTTTTCACGCTAAGTATTGGTATGGGTGCGATCATGGCGTACGGTGCTTATATGCCGCAGAATGCGAATATAGGTAAAACCATTCTTATAGTGGCGTTTTTTGATAGTTCAGTAGCGATTATTTCTGGATTAATCATCTTTTCTATTGTGTTTGCGACCCCGGGTATTGAGCCCAGCGCGGGGCCTGGACTCATGTTTATTAGCCTGCCGGTCGCTTTTGGTAGTATGCCAGGAGGGCTGCTGATAGGCGCAGTATTCTTTGTATTGGTTTCTATTGCCGCATGGAGTTCAGCAATTTCGTTACTTGAACCCTGCGTTGCTTGGTTGATGGAGGCAAAACATATTGGTCGTACCAAAGCGAATTTTGTCATTGCTGGAACTGCTTGGGTTCTTGGTTTAGGGAGTGTGTTTTCGTTTAACATTTGGGCTGAGTATAAGATCGCTGGGTTCACATTCTTTGATTTCCTTGATTTTCTTACCGCCAACATTATGCTTCCGATCAGTGGATTGCTGATTACGCTGTTTGTTGGCTTCGTGATCAAGCGTGAAGTGATTGATTTTGAGATGCTGGGTACCTCTGAGCGAGTCATGCAGTTATGGCAATTGACCATTAAATACATCGCGCCTTTTGCGATTGGTCTGGTATTTATAATGGGCGTGTACGACAAATTTTTTGCATAAAAGGTAATGAATTTTGAGTGAAATAAAGCGTTCTGCACTGGTTATGCATTCTGCTCAGGCAATGTATGATTTGGTCAATGACGTATATAATTACCCGTCCTTTATGGAGGGGTGTTACGGGGTAGAAGTGTTTGAACACACTGACCTGACAATGCTTGCACGCTTAGATTTAAAAAAGGCCGGAGTAAGTCTGAGTTTGATGACCCGCAATCACTTAAAGGCTCCTTCGGCGATAAAGATGACATTGGAAGATGGGCCTTTTAAGACCTTCCGTGGTGACTGGGTATTTACGGCGTTAACTGAAAAAGCCTGTAAGGTTGAGTTAGATATGGAATTTGATTTCAGTAGTAGAAGTTTAAGTTTTGCGGCCTCTAATCTATTTGCTGGCGTGGCCAATAATTTGGTAGATTCTCTGTGCCTCCGAGCGGACAAAGTCTACGGAAAGAATAGTGCCTGAGACTGCCGCCATGATTAATGTAGAGGTGGCCTATGCGTTGCCTGACAGGCAATTTCTGATTTCACTTAAAGTGCCTTACGGCACGACCGCTTTACAGGCCATTGATAGATCTGATTTGCGACAAAAGCTTCCTGAACTGGATATCAGTAAAGTGGGTATCTTCTCTCAGGTGTTGGGTAGTAAAGGTCTTGCCGATGCGGATGTTTATGAGTTACAGCAAGGTGATCGAGTAGAAATCTATCGACCATTAACCTTGGATCCAAAAGAAATTCGCCGCCGCCGAGCGGAGGAAGCCAAAAAGAAGCGAAGGGTAGATCTCTAGGCTAATCATTTAAGCGATTTTTATCGATTAACGAATCCCAGTTGCTAATCTTCAATCTCAGTGTATCGGTTAATTTTTCTCTGCTTCGGTAAGAGTATAATTACCGGCCATTTCTTTTAATAACCCTTGATCGTCGAAATACACGATGACATCTTCCTTTGTTTCGATACCTGTCGCTGAGAGACGTCGAAATGGGTAATCCCATCGGTTCTGGTTAAACGTATCGGCAACAAGAGGGGTCCCCAGAACAAATTTTACCTGTGCTTTGGTCATGCCTATCTTCAACTTATCGACCATCTCTTGATCGAGAATATTACCCTGTTGAATATCAATTTTGTGGACGCCTGGGAACTTAATCCAGCTGCAGCCGGAAGACAGGAGCGAGAAAAAAGCAAGGCTCAAAAGAATTAATCGCATGGTGGGGTTCCAGTTAGCGCAAAGAAGATGGATAATAACCGCATATTCAAAAATAAAGAAGAGCAAACCATGAATCGTAAAGATCAGGAGCTAAAAAAGGCCGGTCTCAAGGTCACTTTACCGCGGATCAAGATACTACAAATTCTTGAGAGTACTCCCGATTGGCATATGACTGCTGAAGACATCTATCAAGCTCTTCGTGATGCTCAAGAGGATGTTGGTATAGCGACTGTCTATCGAGTTCTTACTCAGTTCGAAGCAGCCGGACTTATTACGAGACATAGTTTTGATAGCGGCCCTGCCGTCTACGAATTAGACCGTGGTGATGGGCATGATCATATGGTGTGCACTGAAACAGGGAAGGTAGTTGAGTTCCAAGATGCTGAAATTCAAAAGATCCAAGCGAAAATCGCCAAAGACAATGGTTACAAGGTTGTTGGTCATAGTTTGGTGTTATACGTAAAACCAATCTAACAACTCAAGATAAACTGAGACATATTCTTTAAAGGGAATTAAATTTAACCCTATGCCAACCTTGCAGCAAATAGAAGATTTTCTCAATGCATGGGCAGATCTAATGTGGAGTACACCGCTAGTTATTTTGCTAGTTGGCGGCGGTATGTTTTTTATGGTGTATTCACGCTTCCGGCCATATCGATATTTTGGTCACGCGATTGCTTTACTCCGCGGTAAGTACAGTGACCCTAATGATCCTGGGCACATCCCACATTCTCAAGCATTAGCAACGGCGCTCTCAGGTACCCTTGGTTTGGGTAATATTGCCGGTGTTGCGATTGCAATAAGCATGGGTGGACCCGGAGCGGTATTTTGGATGTGGGTTACAGCTATTGTTGGTGTTTCGACCAAATTTTATACGGCGTCGCTGGCAGTTATGTACCGTGGAAAGGATGCGGATGGCACTGTGCAGGGTGGGCCCATGTATGTTATCACAGAGGGGATGGGTAAACGCTGGTATCCTCTAGCGGTAGTGTTCGCTTTAGCGTGTACTATCGGTGCTTTACCCCTTTTTCAAGCTAACCAATTTATTCAATTACTCCGTGACGTAGTTGCAATTCCTGCTGGAATAGCCACAGCTGAAAATCATTTTGCTTTTGATCTGGTGTCTAGTTCAGTGGTGGCTATTTTGGTGTGGCTAGTGGTAGCTGGGCGTATTGAGCGCATTGGGCGAATCACCGTTAAGTTAGTTCCTTCGATGGTGCTCTTGTATCTTTACATGGCAGGTACAGTTCTCTATACCTTTGCTGCGGATATTCCTGCCACTCTCCTGCTTATCGTTACCGATGCTTTTACAGGAGAAGCGGTGGCGGGGGGCTCTGTGGGTGCTGTGATTTTAATCGGAGTACGACGGGGAGCTTTCTCTAATGAAGCTGGGATTGGTACTGAGTCAATGGCGCACGGTGCCGCTAAAACACAAGAGCCGATTAGGGAAGGTATTGTAGCCATGGTCGGGCCAGTGGTAGACACTTTGATTGTATGTACGTGTACTGCCCTAATTATCTTGCTGACCGGCGTATGGCAAAGTGCGGAGGGCGTGGAGGGTGTGACTATGACCGCTCGAGCGATCCAGCAAGTGTTTCCTACTACGGGTATCTACTTATTACTCATCATGGTGGGATTATTGAGCTTTAGCACCATGGTCACCATGTGGTTCTACGGTGCTAAATGTACCGGCTTTCTACTAGGATCTCATCGCCAGCATTACTACACGCCGATCTACTTAGCATTGCTCTTGGGTGGCGCTGTGGTTTCAATGGACATTGTTAACGGACTAATTCTGGCCACCTATGCAACGATGGCCATACCGACGATGATTTCGGCATTATATCTATCGCCCAAGGTAAACCAGGCGGCAAACATCTATTTTTCAGGATTACGCAACAAAGATTAGTTACAGTAATTCTTCAATATGCTTGGCAATTGCATCAGGTTTGGTTACCGGTGCAAACCTCTCTGTTACCTGACCCTCACGATTGATTAAAAACTTAGTAAAGTTCCATTTAATACTATCTGTTATAAGCCCCTTCGCTTGTTTTGTAAGGTAGCTATAAAGCGGGTGTTGCGCAGCCCCATTGACATCAATTTTCCCCGTCACTGGAAAGCTTAGTCCATAGTTGAGTTGGCAAAATTCTTGAATAGAACCGTTGTTACCTGGCTCCTGAGCACCGAATTGATTACAGGGCATTGCTACTACGACAAGTCCACGATCACTATAACTGTTGTGCAGTGCCTGTAAACCTTCGTATTGTGGGGTAAAGCCACATTGACTTGCAGTGTTTACTATAAGTACAACATTGCCTTTGTAGTCAGCCAAGGATTTTTCTTGGTTATTACTAGTCGGTACAGTGAAATCATAAATTGTTGTAGAACTTGTCACAGTTACTATCCTTCTCGATGAAATTGATTGGGTTATTTAAAGCAATGTTCTGATGCTGGGAAATTACCACTTCTAACATCGTCACCGTAAGCAGTAATAGCATCTTGAATACTATCTTTACCGGTCAGAAAATTTTTGGTGAATTTGGGTAACCGCTGCGAAATACCTAACATATCATGCAAGACCAATACCTGCCCGTCAGTGTCTGCGCCGGCACCAATGCCAATAACAGGAATATTCAGTGCGTGGCTTAAAGATGCTCCAAGAGAGTTAGGGACACACTCAACCACTATGAGCTCAGCGCCTGCCTCTTCCAGAATTAGCGCTTCTTTGATGATTTGGTCAGCTTCTGCCTCGTCTTTACCTTGAACTTTGTATCCTCCCAGCTTATGTACTGACTGAGGAGTAAGCCCTACATGCCCGCATACAGGGATTCCCCGCTCACTGAGCAAAAAGACTGTATCTGCGAGCCATTCGCCACCTTCTAGCTTCACCATTTGTGCCCCTGCCTGCATGATTAAAGCGGCATTATCAAGTGCTTTGACGTCGGTTGAATAAGACATAAACGGCATATCACTCACCAAAAGAGAGCGATTATTACCCCGTTTAACGGCAGCTGTGTGATATGCCATTTCATCAACAGTGACGGGAATAGTACTATCACGACCCTGGATGACATTGCCCAGTGAGTCGCCAACCAAAGAAACTTCGATACTAGACTGTTCAATTAAGCGCGAAAATGTGTAGTCATACGCAGTAATTGCTGCGAACTTTTCGCCTTTCTCTTTCATCGAGTTTAATGTGCTTATAGAAATTGTTTTCATGGTATCGATATGACCTCTAGCTTGACTTAATGACCCAGACTACTAAATTTTTTAGTATGACATGGAGGACGCGTTGGAGATCTCCTCCATTGGGTACGGATTGTAGTAGTGCCGACCTGAGCGAGTTTGCAGTATGTAACGGACTAAGTTTTGATAATCGCTTTCGTTCTCTTGATTGGCCAGATTTATTTCTGAGGTGTTTACGATCAGTAGTGGCGTATCATCATAATGGTAAAAAAACTGCGTATATGCATCGTTAAGCTGCTGTAAATATGATTCTTCGATCGGTTTCTCAATAGCATTACCTCGACGTTGCAGTCTCTCATATAAAGTAGCTGTTGGGGCTTGTAAATAGATGACTAAGTCAGGCTTTGGAAGATCAGTAATAATATTGTCATAAACTGTTTGGTAGAGCCGATATTCATCATCCTCTAATGTTACTCTCGCGAATAATGGATCCTTATCGATCAAGAAGTCTGAAACGCGTACCTGCTGGAAAATATCACCCTGCCGCAATGCCTGTAGTTTTTGCATCCGCTGAAATAAAAAATGTAATTGAACGGGTAAGGCATGAGTTCGTCTGTCTCTATAGAAACGCTCAAGAAATGGATTGGTCTCGGGTTCTTCTAGTAAAATATCATAGTTGAACGTGGCGGCAAGGCGTTTCGCTAACGTTGTTTTACCGACACCGATAGGGCCCTCAACGGCAATATAACCAGGCATAGATACAGCCGAACGTTCTAAATTAAAATTCACTAATAGACTATCGTCCACGGATGACCTCAAGATTATTCTTTATCACCATTAAAGCTTTACGATACCCTGATCGGCACAGTTTGCCAACAAGTCAGCCGTGCTTTTACCTTGTGCGCTAAAAAATTCGGCATCTAACTCTAATAATGGCACCAGAACGAATGCACGCTCTTCCATTCGAGGATGTGGGATAGTCAATCGATGGCTGGCTATTTCAAAATTTGCATAAGTTAATATGTCTAGATCAAGCGTTCTAGCTCCCCAGCGTTGCTGACGCTTACGGTCATGTTCACTTTCAATTTCCTGTAGATAGTCCAGTAGTTGAAGAGGGAGTAATTCAGTGTTTAAGCGTGCTACTGCGTTAATGTAGTCTGGCTGATCTTGGGGGCCTATAGGACTGGTGCTGTAAAACGAGGACAGAGTAATCTCATATATATGGGGGTGATCTGATAATCTTTGGACTGCTCTATTTAATTGATGAAGGGGATCAACCATAGATCCAGAGAGATTACTGCCAAGACCAATATAGGATGTGGTCATTAGTCTTCAGAGACTTTTTTCTTTCTGGGGCCCCGGCTACGACGCCTTTTCTTTACCGCTTTACCTGCGTCATCAGCCATCTGTTGCTGTTCTTCAGGATTAACCTCCTGGTATGTTGTCCACCACTGGCCTAAGCCATCAAGATTTTCCCCGGCTTGTTCACGCAGTAAAATAAAGTCGTATCCAGCTCGAAAACGAGTGTTCTCTGATAGGCGTTTCGCACGCTGCCCACCGCGTCTAGGCAACTGCAATTGTAAATCCCAAATTTCACGCATCGGAATTGTAAAGCGTTTTGGAATAGCGGTTATATGAACCTGCTGAGAAATTACTTCACTGGATGCTTTGCTCAGTGCATAGCTGGCTGAATTTCCTTTGTCACTTAGCTGTGCGGCTAATTTTTCTACCGAGGGCCAGAGTAACGCGGCATAAATAAAGGCTGGAGTAACTCTCTGATTTGAACTAATACGACGATCAGTATTGATAAATGCCTGCTCAAATAAATTATTGGCATTATTACTACCATCATTCGCTAAACGACTAGCTTGGGGAACTAAATAATCGAAGAGGTTATAATCTCGCAGCAGGATGAAGATTGCCGCGCCTTTTCCGCTCATAAATAATTTTAGTGTTTCATCAAATAATCGAGGTGGCGATACCTGGGCCAAATCAGCAGATAATTTACTCATCGGTTTTGCTGTGCGTGAGTCGATATCAAACCCTAGCTTAGCCGCAAAACGCACTACACGAAGAAGTCGCACTGGATCCTCTCGATAGCGAGTCGACGGGTCTCCAATAATTCGAATAGTTCGGTTGTTGATATCATCCAATCCACTAGTGAAGTCATGGATACTATTGTCACTTGGGTTGTAGTAGAGCGCATTAACCGTGAGATCCCGTCGGCTCGCATCTTCATGCATTGATCCGAAAACATTATCCCGAGTCAGCATTCCAGTCTTACTTTGCTGTCTCAGCCCAATATTTTTCTTTCCCGCATCTTGGCCCGCTTGGTCGTTTGATCGGAAAGTGGTTACTTCAATGAGTTCGCGGCTGAACTGTACGTGAACAATTTGGAATCTGCGCCCAATGATTCTTGAACGTCTGAACAAAGATTTCACTTCTGCAGGTTCTGCGTTAGTGGCCACATCAAAATCTTTAGGTTTGATGCCAAGTAGTAAATCTCGCACTGCTCCGCCGACAATATAGGCGTCGAATCCAGCGTTTTGGAGAGTTTCCACGACTTTTCTAGCATCTCTGCTAATCATGTTAGCGGCTAGAGAGTAGGTGGCACCATCTGTGACTGATGGACTTGATGATTTCGTTTTATCGTCAAAAAAGTTGATGATGCGCTTAAGCATTGATTGCTGACCGATAGCGTTTATTTGACCGCCAGTTTAACAGAGGATCTGGCTTTCAGTGTGACTTATTAGTTTTGATGATTATTGCAGAACTAAAGATTTGCTGCCTTACCTATTTCAAAGCAAAAGGGGCTGTCCAAAGACAGCCCCTTTAAATGAGCTTTGAGGCCTAAGCCTACCAAACCCTATCGCAATCCAACGTTATTATTATTATTTATTATTATTATTATCCACACTAACCGTGTGGAAATCCTATTCTCAGTTATAAATCTATCCAGTTCAAGCATTTAGTGCGTTTTTTATGATAATTCATTGGGGGTTTAGTCTCTAAGTAGAATCGATTAATCGGTTTTACGGCTAATCCCAAGTTTATTGCGTCGCTGCCAGAGGCTTTTACGGCTAATACCCAATTTCTCCGCTAGTACTGTTTCGCTCATAGTGGACTGATTGTCTAACACGAACTGGGTAAAATAATTTGTTAAAGATGCGGCATCCTCTCCACTCTCCGCCATAGTTGATAGCGTCAGCTGCCGTTTTTGGATAGAGCTTGGCGATTGACCATTTATTTTTAAGGTTGAGGGAGAGATCGACTGGCCTTTCTCCAGCAGAATGGCAGCCTGATAAAGAGTGTTCTTGAGTTCTCTAATATTGCCAGGCCAATTATTTTGACTTAGTAGATGCCTGCTGTCTTTAGATATCGTAATGTCGAAGTTTAGCTCATTACTGAAATGCGCTAAAAAAGCATCTGTCAATTGAATGATATCTGATGGTCGCTCTCTCAATGGAGGAACTTGGATATTAACAGCATCAATTGAGAGTAATAGATTGGGACAAAATTGACCTGAGTTGCACAGTTCATGTAGGTTTTTAGTCGTAGATGCTAGGCAGCGTATCGACGTACTTTTGGTCAATCTTAATACATGGGCACTTAAAGTGACCGGAAGGTGGCATATGTCCCTTAAAAAAATAGTGGTGGGTTCATTCCCGTCTCCCGCAAGATCAAGATATTGATTAATTTCCTCTGCAGTCACAGTCGCACAATTGATTACCGATAAAAATCCATTACAAAGAGCGCTGGCATGGTGGATCGTTCGGGCAATAGCGAACTTGCCGCTGCCAACTTCCCCTAAAATTAGAACTGGGGCCTTGGTAGGTGCGACCTTACTAATAGTATTTAAAATGCCGATTGTTGCTTCACTATTCCCTACTAGAGGATCTTGTGTTGCGTTGAGTGATGCCTTTTTATGGGTCTCATGATCTATGATTCGTTTCACCGAGCCCATCAATTCTTCATGATCGAATGGTTTAGATATGTAATCTGCAGCACCCTTTCGCATAATATCTACGGCTGATCTTAAACTTGCAAAACTAGTCATAATTAGAACTGGCACACTACCTGTAGCGTCAATGAGTTCTGCTCCGGAGCCTCCTGGGAGTCGCAGGTCACTGATGATTAAATCAAACTCGTTAAGGTTGAAGTTATTTAAAGCCGCTTTGACACTCACTGCCTGTGATGCCTTATAGTGGTGTCGTTCGAGGAGCTTGACTAAAGAAATACGAATTATCTCTTCATCCTCTACGACTAAAATTCTTTTACTTGGTGGGTTCACGTCTGAATGAGCTCAAATAATTTAGTTTTATGTATGCTTAAAGCAGTTTACTGCCCGTTGAACACATCTTACTCTTCCAATTTATTAAAGGTTAGCGCAACGGTGGTACCGCAGCTACTATTTTGCGCGGGACTTGAAATAGTAATTTCAGCGCCGAGGCCCTTAACTAGATTAAATACAACCCACAGACCTAGTCCGGTTCCTTTTCCAGGGTCTTTGGATGTAACGAAGGGCTCGAACAATTGTGATTGAAGATTTTCTGCGATACCTGTGCCCGAGTCATTTATAGTAACCCGTATTTTTTCATCTAGAGAATTTGCCAATATTGTGATCGCACTGTTGGGTGGTGAAGCGTCTCGGCTATTACTGAGTAGATTTAGAAAGACTTGGATAAGTTGATGATAGTCGCCCAATATATTTAAGTTTGGCGCTATGAGGCAGCTAAAGGAGAGTGTTGACGCATGATCGGCAAGCGTTATGAGTTGTATGGCTTCTTCACATGCTTCCTTAAGATTGACTCTCTTGAAATGACGCCCTTTAGGCGTTTCTCCGCGTGAAAAATTAATCAGTGAATCAACGATCCGTTTAATACGATCAGTTTGGGAGAGAATATGTTGCGCGGATTCGCTAATTTGCTCTGGTTCCATCTCGTGTTCTAGGTTTTGGGCAATACAAGCTATTCCGGTGACTGGATTACCTATCTCATGTGCTACGCCTGCCGCCAGTCGACCCATCGATGCAAGACGCTCATTGTCGATTGATTTTTGAATTAACATCACGGATTGAGTTTTTTCCTCGACCAGCAGAATAATATTGTCATTGATTTCTTCCATCGATATTTGTGTCGATTTTTGAAAACTGAACCAACGAATACTGCCATTTATGTCTAAGCGAACGTTATCTCTGCTAGCCTCATCACTGACTAAAAATGAAGTAATCTCTGATTTCCAGGGGTCAGGTAGATCTCTGACCAAACTTCCTGACGCGCTACTGGGGTCTATTTGGGTATAGTTTGAGATAGCTGCATTCCACTTCAGAATTTCTCCATTTTGGGCCAGTGCAATAACGCCGATGGGCAATTTATCCAATATTTCACGGTGGTGTACGCGAAGTTTATTCAGCTCGCTGGCAATACCAGTTAATTGATCGCCTTGAACTGCCAGCACGGATTCAAGCAGGAATATATCTTCTTGCTGGGTGCCAGAGGACGAAGGAAGAGGGAGTGCTTGGCTCATTATACTATCTGCAGCAAGCACGCCAAAACGCATATTTAACGAGGCATTAATGGTATCCCTAATCTTTCGTAATGCTCCTGGCCGTAATTCATTAGTATCAAACTTAAGGCTACTTAAAGCGGATTGAATTTCAGTGTCAGCTTCTTGACCGAGTACCAGAAATAGCTGTTGCTTCATTTCAGCAATACTTTTTTGTTTTAGCTCTACGCGTATCGGTATGTAAACATTATCGGCCATACAGATGGTGGCGAAATTCTTTTGTTGCTCATCCATTTTGCTGAAAATAGAAAATAAGGTACAAAGAGTAATGTTGAGCATCAAGGCCTCAATAGACCAGGCCTCCCAAGCCTGCATTCCAAATAGTAATGGCTTTTCAATCAATGGTACTTGCCAGTACCAATCACCAAATATTAAGGGTAATGCCAGAGTCACTAGCCACACAAACATACCTGCTGAGAGCCCAGCGATAAATCCTTTTCTACTCGCTTTCGGTAAGTAGATGGCAGCTATCATTCCGGGCATTAATTGCGCTAATCCAGCAAAACCGACTAGATATAGATCAGTAATACTGCGAGTTTTGGCCACGAAGCTTAGCAGGATACAAAACAACATTAACCCGAGTGAAATCGTAAAATAGCGTCGATCAATCCATTGCGTTAAATTTTTTGGCTCAGACAGTTTCTTGCCGGGTAATACGAAACTATTAAGAATCATTCTTGTGGAGAACATGATTAAACTGCAGCAGAGAGCTAGCGCTAAAAGAATGATGCTGGCGGCACCGAGACTGGCAATTAGTGGTTGCTCGAGTGCCAGTGGCAATGCAAAAAGATATTCTTGAAATGTGGAGTTAGATTGTAATGATAGCCCACTCCATAATAATGGAAAAATAGGGATGCAGGCTAAAAGCATCAGCAATGGGTATGCCCAGGACATAGTGCTAGCTTGACGGTCGGATATAGCATCAGAAACAAGCATATTGAAGTTAGCTGGAAAGGATATGCCTGCGGCCAGAAAAATTATAAATATGCTATATGACGAATCGAAACGTTTAACAATTGTTTGTTGGCCGCTATCGACCACCCATGCGTTCATTTGAGAAATACTGCCAAATTCTGCGGTGACTGCAATCCATGTTGACAGACTTACTGCGATTATAAGTAAGAGTCCTGCTGCCGCCATAATCCATCTAAGTTGTTGGGCAATACCGACTTTAAGCGATTGTCTGACAGTTACGCTTACCGCTATAAGCAAGAGCAAGCAGGTAATTGGCTTCATGCTAGAATTAAAAATATTATCGACCAAAGAATCTGTCGCCAGTATTTGGGCAACAACGAGTGGGATAATAGACAGTGTGGTTGCTAAACAACTAACAATGGCGACGTTTTTTCCTCGGTATCGAAACGTTAAAAAATCTACTGAGGTTGCTAATCTGACTATGCTACTGAGGCGGCGAATGGGAAATAGCACTAGAGGTGCGATAACAAAAACCAGAGAGAAACCGAACAAAGCTAAGATCATGGTGTAACCGTAGCGGCCTGCCATCTCAATCGAACTCGTTGCGAGAAGCACGCCGGTACTTGCAAAAAGAGCTAGCGATAAAATAAGATTCTGACTTTTGGAGTCATTCCTTGCATTGATTGTCCGTGTGACGGAGCAAGCGATAAAAATAATTAGTGTTGTAAAAAAGACAATCTGGATGCTCATTCTTTGCTTCGCTCACGCTGTAATGTAAACGTGAAAAAAACTAACAATCCCCAGACTAAAAAAACCCTGAACCAATGTCCAGAGGGCTCTAATGCCCATTGGATAGCAAGAGGAAAAACGACAATACTTAGCAGTAGTAGTGTTGCAACTAATCGATAATTAAACATAGGCGCCGTTTTTTTAGATAGTTATATCAGTACGATCTTTGATGGTATTCAAGGTTGCTCTGCAAAGCAAACCTAACAAAACTATTTTTGCCTCTTTAAAAACCTTTGGGCGCTGGTACTGTTAAGTTAGTTGGCAGTTTATTTTGATCCCAGTTTTGGATTGCCCAAGATATTATTTCTGCGGTGGGAAGGGAACTTAACTTATGTGGTGGAGACTGTTGTAACCAATCAAGCGCGACGCACAGGTTTGAAGACTCATGTCCTGCAGGTAAGCCTGTTGCCAAATTTTGCTTACTCAGTTTTTGTCCATCACTTGTTACGGCTATTGGAACATGAGCATAGGACGGTTGTTTGTAGCCAAGGCACTGCTGCAGATAGATTTGACGAGGCGTCGAATTGAGTAAGTCTGAACCTCGGACCACCCGAGTTACCGCTTGAAACGCATCATCTACTGTGACCGCAAGTTGGTATGAAAATAAGCCATCACGCCGTTTAATAATAAAATCGCCCACTGTCGAGCGCAAGCTTTGACTAACGTGACCGATAAATTCGTCATCAAAACTGATAATATCAATCTGATGAAGCAGCGCTAGCCTCGTGGCATTGTTTTGCCCATCCAGATCGAGCGTACGACAATGATTGTCATAGAGGCCACTTAACTCAGTTATTCGTTTACGATTGCATTGGCAGTGATAAGCCAACTGCACCTCCTTCAGAGATGAAATGACTTCAGCGTAGGCGTCAAGGCGCTGACTTTGGAAGAGAACCTGTCCATCCCAGCATAGACTATGCGCTTCAAGTTGATTAAGGATATGTTGGCTAGCGCCTTTGATTTCACGAGGAGGGTCGAGATCCTCCATTCGAACGAGCCATTGCCCTCCGCGCACTTTTGCATCTAGATAGCTGGCAAGAGCGCATGCTAATGAACCAAAATGGAGAGGCCCCGATGGAGAAGGCGCAAACCGGCCAATGATTTTTTCTTGTACCATGTCTTAAGCCATAAACGTCAAACTAGGACTGAAACTAGCTTAGACCTAATCTTCTATTAGCCCCCAGTGAGCTGTTTTTCCTTAATTTCATCTAGTGTCTTGCAGTCTACGCAAAGATCGGCGGTCGGACGAGCTTCTAATCTGCGTATACCTATCTCAATTCCGCACTGGTCGCAAAATCCATAGTCATCATCTTCGACGCGAATTAGAGTTTTGTCTATTTTTTTGATGAGTTTGCGTTCACGATCACGCGTTCGCAGCTCAAGACTAAACTCTTCCTCTTGGGTAGCACGATCCGCGGGATCAGGAAAGTTAGCAGCTTCATCTTTCATATGAGTCACGGTCCGGTCAACCTCTTCCATTAACTCATGCCGCCATGCTTTTAAAATCTGCTTAAAATGCTCTCGCTGATTTTCATTCATGTACTCTTCATTCTTTTTTTCCACATAGGGGCTTAACCCATGAATAGTCACTGAGCTTTTAGAGGCTACTTTCGCTTTCTTTGCAGCCTTAGCGACCTTAGGGGCCGGTTTTGCAGATTCTTTTACTGTGGTCATGAATATATTCCGCTGTTTGTGTTTAGCCAAAAAAACGACGTTGGTTTATAGAGATATTTTCACTATTTATCAAGTAAAATTTACGAATTCTGCAAATTTATGTGAAAAAGAGTAGTCGTTAGAGCTGTGATAATAGTAGACCATTGTTACACTGTTTCTCGGTAGTATTAATTTTTATTAGCGCAGCCGAGTTAAAGCACTTGTAATTTTAGGGTTTTATGTCTGATGTTAGATTTCACCCAACTATATCCAGCGGTATTTGTGAGGCGTTATAAGCGCTTTTTTGCGGATGTTATGGATGCTCAGGGTAATTTAATGACAATTCATTGCCCAAACACAGGGTCAATGAAAAATTGTCTGATTGAAGGATCTAATTGTTGGTATTCGTTGTCGGACAATCCTAAACGCAAGTTGTCAGGAACGTTAGAAATCATTACAACCAGTCATGGTCAGTTGGCTGGAATCAATACTATCAGGACCAATCGATTGGTCGCCGCCGCTTTGGCTATAAATCAAATTCCAGAATTAAGTGGATATGATTTAGTGAGACCAGAGGTAGCCTATGGATCTGAAAAAAGCCGAATTGATTTTTTGCTTCAAGCTACAGCTGGGCATTTGCCAGACTGCTATGTTGAGGTGAAAAATGTAACTCTTGATATGGGTGATGGCCTTGCTATGTTTCCAGATTCTGTAACCACTCGCGGCACTAAGCATCTGCGCGAGTTAATAGAAATGGCCGATCTTGGATATCGCGCAGTATTATTGTTTTGCGTACAATTGAACAACGCTGACCGTGTTGAAGTCGCTACCGATATTGATCCCATATATGCTAAAACTATTGCATTGGCACTCTCTAAAGGCGTGGAGGTAATAGCATGGCGAACCAAGATAAATAGTGACGGTATTAGTTTACATGAGCCTATCAGCTATCTTGGCGGTTGCTAGGCATTTGAATGGGTGATCTGAACTAATTACCGATCCTAAATGATAGACTTAATTGTCTATTAGAAAGCTGATTTTAAACGATTATTTACTTTTTTTGTCATCGCGGTATACACTCGAAAATTGGTATGTACATCTAGAGGCCTGATAACACGATGATGGTAGAGAAATCTATTGATACAGATATTTTGACCGGTACAACAGACCGGCATTTGGTTGGTTTGGGTCCAAACAAATCGAAAGGCGGTCATATGACCCCGTCAAATATGTTGGTCCACAAAGAAGCTTTAGGGCCCTTCATGGCGCTGAAGACTGCTGCTGCTGAGGAGGGCTTTGACCTTTGTATTTGCAGTGCCTATCGATCGTTTGATCGTCAGAGGGTGATTTGGAATGACAAGTTATCAGGGCTAAGGTCGGTATTAGACCAGTTTAGTAATCCTATAGATTTGAATCAGTTAAGTGATTGGCAGAAAATTGAAGCCGTATTGCGTTGGTCGGCATTACCCGGGACTTCGCGCCATCATTGGGGAACTGACTTTGATGTCTATGATGCCGCCGCAATGGTCGATGGTTATCAAATTCGGCTAGTCCCAGAGGAGTGTCAAGGTACAGGTATTTTTGCGCCGATGCACGAATGGTTAAATGGCGCACTCGTCAACACCCAAAAAGATTTCTATAGGCCTTATGCGGTTGATCGTGGAGGTGTGGCGCCTGAGTTATGGCATTTAAGTTACCGACCGATTGCTAATAGCTATGCTGAGCAATTTAGCATTCCGCTTATTACTCAGCAGTTAGTGAATGATGGACAATTAATGTATCTTGATATCGTACTGGAGCATATCGATGAAATCATCGAGCGCTTTGTTACGCTGTAATTCAATGTTTTAAGGTATTTTTACCAATGGTTAGAGAAGAATTTGTTTGGCAGCTAATTAAGGACGAGGCTGATTGGCTAGTCAAATCCGAACCTTTGATGTCCGAATTTCTGCAAAGATCTATCCTTGATCATTCAAGTTTATTGGAAGCTTTAGGTCATTGTCTCGCTGATCAGCTTATTGATTCTCAATGGACCAGCGCTAGTCTAAATAATATTATTAGGGAAGCGCTTGAGTCGGATAGCCAAATTATAATGAACGCGTGCCTAGATTTGTCAGCCAGTTTTGAGCGTGACGCAGCCTGTGACAAATATCTTACGCCGCTTCTATATTATAAAGGTTTTCAGGCGCTGCAGTTGCAACGAGTGGCGAATTGGTTCTGGAAAAATGGCCGAAATGAAGTAGCATTTTTTTTGCAAAGTAGGATGACTGAAGTATTTCATGTCGATATTCATCCGGGGGCGAAAATCGGTTCAGGTATTATGCTTGATCATGCGACGGGTTTGGTTATTGGTGAGACTTCGGTGATTGGAAATAATGTCTCTGTGTTACATTCTGTAACGCTCGGTGGAAATGGCAATAAAAAGGGTAAGCGACATCCTACTATTGGTGATGGAGTGATGATTTCAGCGGGTGCAAAAATTATTGGTAATGTTAGCATCGGCGAGGGTAGTAAAATTGGAGCGGGTAGTTTGGTGCTCAAATCGATGCCAGCCCATGCAACTGTGGTGGGTGTTCCTGCATCCGTGATTGGAGTTCCGCTTGATGAGATTCCTGCGCTAAATATGAATCAAAACTTGGATGTCTAGAGTTACAAAATGGCTGAAAAAGGCATTTTAGGACTTCTTCATCCGCGTATTGTGAGGACCACAGCACCTTCACTCAATGGCCTTGTAGCCGTATTTAAAATTCAGGAAGCTTTTCGATGCGAAGCGGTTGCATGTCTTGTGCTGATACCCATAGCGTTTTGGTTAGTGGCGTAGTCGCTATAGACAGATCGAGGCCAGGTGGGAGATTTGTTTTTCAAGTAAAAGCTGGCGTTGTTCAGGGAAACCTTGGAATTCAAAGCAGTGTTCCTCCAATTTGCTAAAACGAGCGATGGAGCTCAATTGGTCAATATCATACTCGGCTATTGATAAAGCGATAATGCCTTTGTCTATTCGATTAGATAGCGACAATGACGTTTCTTTTAATGTGGAGATACTTTCGTGATATTTAAAAGTAGGCAGTGCTGAAATATTGTCACTGCATAGAGTCCAGTTGATAGCTAGTTCAATTCCAAGCTTAACCGACAACCTTTCAAGTAGCTGTTGAAGAGAGTACATCGCCATCAGGCAAACTAAAATATGTTGTTTTGAGCATTGAGTCGAACGAATATAAAAACATACTCCACCCTGCGTACCCTCTAGCCGCTGGCCTCCGTAAAGCTCGATTGTTCGCTCAACACAAAGATCGATATGTTCGAAGAGTAATTCAAGATTTTCATGATTTAGTTGCTGACCTAAACTGAGTCTATTTTTGATAGTTGCAGTAACCACTGAGCAGTAATAGCCACCATTGGGCAGGCCGTCTGATTCTCTAGAGCTTGATAATAGTGGTTGAAGCCTTGTTTCTAATGCAAGTATTTCATCGACCATGGGATCACTACTTCCGGGCAAACGATTCGTTAGCGAACGCAACCGGCGAGAGACTCTGTCTGTGAGTCGATAACATGCATAAATACAAACTACTGAGAATAGCAGCCATAACAATCCCCAAAAAAAGAATACGTTTGAGTATGCCGCGTATATCGGTTGACTATTAATAGCAATCACCAGGGTGCCTGCGAGAGAGTCTTCAAGGAGAATGTTGCGCTTAAATGTTTCCAGATTAGCAGGAGCGGTTTGGGCCTGAGAACTTTGGGCTATTAGTGTGTTTTCGACGTCATATAGACTCGCGCTATAGACAGCTTTATCTTTGGTTGCGTTGCGCAGAGTGAATTGAACGGCAACGATATCGCTGCTGAATAAAGGGGTTCTAATAAGTTCTGATAATTGACTAAGGGTCGCGTGACTTTTTTCGGTAATCCTCTGGTTAGAGAGCTTTGAGGTCTGAACTTCTATGATTACCCAACTCAGTAAGCCGAATAATAAGAGTCCTAAGGCAATAATAGTTGGCAGTTTCACATTAGTGGCATATTGACGCTGCATTCTTGGGCCTTTAAGCAATTTATTTTCTTTCTATTCTATCCTATTCGCTCAACTTTTATATAATGGGAATCTGAAAATCAACGGGATAAACCACTGTGTCGAATGTTTTACTGATTAGCGTGTCTGGAGAAGACCAACCAGGGGTAACCAATGCGGTGACCGAAGCTTTGGCTGAGTTTGGAGTAACGCTGCTAGATATTGGCCAAGCTGTTATCCATGACCAACTGAATATGGGTATTTTGGTGTCAGTACCCGAAAACACAAATGTTGATGATGTTACTTCCGAAGTATTACAAACGCTCGATAGGTTAAATATGCAGGGTCTTTTCTTGCCTATTTCCAATGAGCGTTACGAGAACTGGGTAGGTCTGCAAGGGAAGTCTCGGCACATAGTGACTCTGTTAGCACGTAACTTAGAAGCATCTCATTTGGCGGCAGTAACTGAGGTGACTGCGCAGCAAGGTCTTAATATTGATAAAATAGTTCGGTTGTCAGGGCGTATCATTTTGGGTAATGCCGATATCGATGGGCAGGCTTGTATAGAGTTTTCTGCGCGCGGTGAGCCGAATAGTGCGGATGAACTACGTCAATCACTACTCAAACTAGCAGGGGAACAAAATATTGATATTGCATATCAAGAAGACAATATCTTCCGCCGCAGCCGTCAGTTAGTGGTTTTTGATATGGACTCGACCTTAATCGATGCTGAAGTAATCGATGAGCTTGCGGTTGAAGCGGGTGTGGGAGAACAGGTTGCTGCTATCACTGAAGCAGCAATGCGCGGTGAAGTAGATTTCAAACAAAGTTTTGTGCAGCGAGTGGCATTACTTGAGGGGCTAAGTGAAGGCGTTTTGCAGACAGTCGCAAAACGTTTACGTCTCAATGATGGCGCTGAGTACTTGCTTAAAAGTTTAAATCAGCTTGGATTTAAGACAGCAATTGTTTCCGGAGGCTTTACGTTTTTTGCACGCCATTTACAAAAACAATTGGGTGTTGATTATGTCTACGCTAATGAACTTGATGTCGTTAAGGGAGTTGTTACTGGTAACGTGGTAGGGGAAATTATTGACGGTCAGCGTAAAGCTGAGATCCTAGTTGAGATCGCGAATAAATTGGGTCTGAGTCTTGAGCAAGTGATAGCTGTAGGTGATGGTGCCAATGATTTAGCAATGTTAAATATTGCTGGTCTAGGAATCGCTTTTAGGGCTAAGCCACTAGTAAAAGCGTCTGCCAAACAGGCAATTTCAAATGTTGGTCTGGATGGAATACTCTACTTGCTGGGTTACAGTGACAAGGATATTGTCAACTTACACAAAAATAGCGTTGGATAAAATCGGAGATTAGGCGTAAAACTTAAAAAACACCGCTAAACTTCAGTTATCATGCAAACCACACACATTTTTGGAAATAACAACAATGGCCAATTACTCTACTAATGAATTTCGCTCCGGGCTTAAAGTCATGCTTGATGGTGACCCTTGCTCAATACTGGAAAATGAATTCGTCAAGCCAGGTAAGGGCCAAGCGTTTAGTCGAGTGAAATTGCGTAATTTAAAGACATCTCGAGTGCTGGAAAAAACCTTTAAATCGGGAGAGTCATTGGAAGGCGCTGATGTGATGGACCAGGACATGCAGTACTTATATACCGATGGCGATTTTTGGTATTTTATGGAACCCGATACCTTTGAACAGCATCAGGCTACCGAGAGTGCAGTTGGCGACGCTTTGCCTTGGTTAAGCGAACAAGACGTATGTATGGTCACACTGTATAACGGATCGCCTCTGTCTGTAATGCCACCTAATCATGTTGAAATTGAAATTGTTGAAACAGATCCTGGATTGCGTGGTGACACGGCGCAGGGTGGCAGCAAACCGGCTAAGTTAGTGACTGGCGCGGTGGTTAAAGTGCCATTATTCCTTGATCAAGGGGATGTAATTAAGGTGGATACACGAACAGGCGAATATCAAGGCCGAGTTAAATAGCCGACAGTTATTTTATTTGTTGGGTGGGTAATCAGTGAAGGCGTTTCATCATGGATAAATGGCAGCCGGGAGCAAGTTTGAATACCCTGCGCCGTAGGGCCGCCATGCTTTCTTCGGTTCGTGAATTTTTCAAGCAACGGTCAGTGCTTGAAGTTGATGTCCCGGTGATGGGTAAAGCCACAGTTACAGATTTAAATATCGATAGTATCACCACATCTGTTGTTGGTGAGCAGGGCTATCTCCAAACGTCCCCCGAATATTTCATGAAACGATTACTGGCATCCGGTACTGGCGATATCTATTTTATGGGTAAGGCCTTTCGAGATGGTGAAGTTGGTTTAAGACATAACCCTGAATTTACAATGCTAGAGTGGTATCGCTGTGGATGGGACGACCACCAACTAATGTCTGAGGTGGCTGAATTAATTAGTCTACTTTTGGCAGAAGAGGGTGGGTTTTCCTGGGATGTAACTAAAATAAGTTACTCAGACTGTTTTTTCGATAATCTTGGTTTGGACCCTCACAGCGCCGAATTAAGCACTTTGCAGTTATTGGCTGCTAAGTTATCCTCGCAGAGCTGGATAGATGAAACGCGTGCTAATTGCTTAGACCTTATTTTTAGTTCTCAGGTAGAGCCACACCTTCCTCGTGGAATCACGATTATTTATGATTACCCAGAATGCCAAGCGGCACTAGCACAAATTAGCTCAAATAATGTCGGGCAAAACGTTAGTAAAAGATTTGAAGCATTTGTTAATGGTGTTGAAATAGCCAATGGTTATCTGGAATTAACTGATGCATCGGAGCAGGGGGTGCGTTTTAAGCGTGACAGTAAGGCCAGAGAGCTTCTTAAAAGGCCAGCTGTAACCGTGGACCAAAAATTCTTAGCGGCACTCAGCAGCGGTTTGCCAGCTTGTGCTGGGGTTGCCATTGGTTTAGACCGCCTTTTGATGGGCGCTTTAGGCGTTAATTCCATTGATCAGGTGTTGGCTTTTTCTTGGTTGCGCTGCTAACAAATTAATAAAGTTATTTGGCAACAAAATAGTGATTCATCCCTCTCGCCGGGCTGTCCTCTGCAAGGTCGCCAACTTCAACTGCAGGTACTCCGGCAACAACTTTGTGGGGGGCTACGCTCTTTAGAACCACACTTGCTGCAGCGACCATAGCGCCTTCTCCAATGTCAATATTGCCAAGAATTGTTGCGCCGGGTCCAATCAATACACCTTTACGGATTTTTGGGTGGCGATCGCCGCTGTCTCTCCCTGTGCCCCCTAAAGTAACTGATTGCATAATAGATACAGAGTCTTCAACGACCGCCGTTTCACCAATAACTAATCCGGTAGCATGGTCAATCATTACCCCACTACCAATAATAGCGGCAGGATGGATGTCCACAGCAAAAGATATAGAGATCCTGTGTTGAAGAAGCAATGCGAGTGAGGTTCTTCCTTGGAGCCATAATTCGTGTGCAGCACGATATGCTTGTAGCGATAGAAATCCTTTAAAATATAAAAAAGGAGAGCTGTAGAGGTCGCATGCCGAGTCTCTGGCGACGGTAGCCTGTATATCTCTGGAGACCTTGGCAATAATTGCTTTATCTGCAAAAATCCCTTGCATGATTTCCTTTAACATTGGAGCGGTTGCGGCAGCGCTGGCTAGTTTTTTTGCGAGATGATTGCTTAGCGCCGCACCCAAGTCCTCATAGTCCAAAATAGTCTTGGCAAAGTAGTCAGCAAAGTTGGGCTCCGCTGCGGCCCCTGCCTTCGCTTCATTAGTTATATGGTGCCAGATTTCTTCGGCTGACAATACAGTTTTGGAGTTCATCACACTATTTTCCTTTAGCGGGCTCAAATATGCCAGCCTGTTCTTGCCAGGGCCCAAACATCCACATTTTTTGCGCCAGCATTAATTAATACGGCCGCTAGAGCCCTCGGAGTTGCGCCTGTAGTCACAACGTCGTCAACAATAGCAACGGTTTTATCTTCTAAAAACCGAGAGTATACCGATCTTCTGGAAAAAGAACCCTCTCTGTCAGACCTTATTACGAAAGCATTCTGCATGCCTTTAAAGCGTTGTTGCTTAGTTTTTAGGTGCTGGAGAATTGAGTGATGTTTACGAAAGCAGAGGTTGTTACAAATTTTTAAGGGGGTGAAACATTGCGCCAATGCAATCGCTATCCCATCAGTTTGATTAAAGCCTCTTTTGAGTATGGTTCGCCAATGCAATGGCCCTGGAATTACGACCTTTGGCATAACCGAGTCTTGATAAGCATCTTTAATTACCTCAGCTAGCAGTAACGAAAGTGGCCTGACTTCTGGGCAGGAAGGGTTAGTTTTTACGGCGACAATAAGTTTATCTATTGAGCCATGTTCATACTCAAAAGCAGCAACATATCGCCTAAAAGGGGGTGGGGATGCTTGGCATTGAGGGCAGAGCTGATTTGACTCATAGGAGATTCCGCAATGAGAGCAGCGGTTTTTGATCCATGGAAGGTTGCTTATACACAGGTGGCAAAGGCAATAATTTGGTGCACTTATAACATCTCTACATAAACAGCGGAGACTGGGGAAAGTAGTATTTCGCGATTCATTTTTATCGCCAACTGACTTTGCCTTTAGTGCAGACCTCCATGTTTACGTGAAACTTACTTTATTTTAGCTTACATTTTCGGTTGGGTCCGATTCTGTATCTGATGTGTGCGATGCGTTTGGCATTGTTAGCCCTGATTCGCTATCAACTTCAGAATCAGTTAATCCGTAAGCTTCACTCAAAACACCACCGGGCACCTTTGGGGCGTAATCTCTGGGTACTTCGACATCTTCCATGCTAATTAGAGGATTGCCCTCTGCGTCTAGTAGTGATATTTCAGAGCCGCCCGACTTCAGTAACTGCCGCCCTATTTCTGGGCTCGCTAGGCGAATAGCGCTGCTTGCCAAATGTTCATGTATCTGCCGATAGCTTTGGGCTATATTGGTTGTCAGATGAGAAACAGTAATAAAATGTTCGGAAACTTCTTGTTGGTAGCGTTTAAGTTGTTGATCGCTTTTGAGGAGCTTCTTCTGTAAATCACCTGTATCTACTACATCTTTTTCACTTTGGCGAACGAAGAGAAGAACGGCTGCTGCCCCTGCCACAAAGGCCAACGTTGCGATAACTAGTACCGTCAGCCCTGACCAGCCAGTAATAGAGGGCACAGCAGCCGCTACTAGAGGTGCAGTGCTAGCAATTTCAGGCAGTGTGGTCGATGTTGAAGATGTCAAAACGTCCAAATATAGAGCCCCTTCCTTTAAAGTCCTAATAAAATCGATTGTCCGAACACTTAACTATGGCAAGCGCGAGGTTTTTTTCATTATATCGGTTTTATTATACCGTAGATTTTAATTTTGTGGCGGGAAGGTGTTCTAGTTGAAAGAAATTAGTTTGCTAGTTACAGTTGGCTTTAAGTCTTAGCCAGTTGATCAGCAGATGCAATCTCCTAAACAACGTTATCAAAATGATCTCAAGAAACAGGGTTTTGCCGCAGACATGGCTCAAGCATCTGCGGTAGGCGATTTCGAGTATCTTTTTAAAGCAATGCTGGTGAGAGATCAGCAATCTTTGATGAGCCCCTCGAAAAAACTGTTGAAAAGCTTATTTTATACGACGTTTCCAGCGCCCAAAGGGCTTTACTTGTGGGGAGGAGTTGGTCGGGGTAAAACCTATTTGATGGACAATTTTTACGAGAGCTTGCCCTTTGAAAATAAGATGAGGGTACATTTTCATCGCTTTATGCGTAGGGTCCACCAGGAATTAAAGGGGCTCAAAGGGCAAGTTAACCCACTCAGAAAAGTCGCGAAAAAAATTGCCGATGAGACGTGCATCATATGTTTTGACGAGTTCTTTGTTAGCGATATTGCCGATGCAATGATTCTGGCAACGTTGCTTGATGAGCTATTTTCCCTCGATGTATGCTTGGTTACCACATCAAATATTATGCCAGATCAGCTCTACAAGGATGGGCTTCAGCGTGTCCGATTTTTGCCGGCTATCGATTTAATTAACCAGCATTGTAAAGTTATTAATGTTGATGGAGGTACCGATTATCGCCTTAGAGCACTAGAAAAGGCGCCTCTTTACTGCTTTCCGCTAAGTGAGCAGGCGGCTTCAGATATAACGAATATTTTTGAACGTCTGGTTCCGGTCGAGGGAGAGATAAAATCCAACGTTGATTTGGAAGTAGAGGGTCGTTCGATACCTGTTATTAAGCTTTCTGAAGATATTGTTTGGTTTGCTTTCAGCTCTATTTGCGAAGGGCCGCGAAGTCAAAACGACTATATTGATATTGCCCGTGAATTCCACGCGGTCATTATTTCTGATGTACCTGTAATGGGGGTTGATAACGATGATGCTGCAAGGCGTTTTGTAAATCTGGTTGATGAGTTCTATGACCGTAACGTAAAGTTGGCGATATCTGCTGCAGAGCCCCTGCATATGTTATACTCTGATGGTCGATTGAGTTTTGAATTTGAGCGGACGCAAAGCCGCTTATTGGAGATGCAGAGCCATGAATATCTCGCGAAACCACATCGACCTTAATCGACTTTAGAAAAAAGTTAAACTTTGGTGCAAACAGCCCTTGTATTAGGTCTCTCTGATCATTACAATTCGCACCCTTTTTGGGGATGTCCCAAATCCAGGTAGGAAATAATGAAAACATTTAGTGCAAAAGCAGAAACAGTAGAACGCGATTGGTTTGTGGTTGACGCAGACGGAAAAACTTTAGGCCGCTTGGCGACCGAAGTGGCTTCACGTCTTCGTGGTAAGCACAAGCCAGAATTTACTCCCCATGTTGATACAGGTGATTACATTGTAATTGTTAACGCTGAGAAGATTACAGTCACTGGTAACAAGGCAAAGGGAAAAATTTATTATTCTCACACTGGTTATCCAGGTGGAATTAAAGATATTACTTTCGAAAAGTTGATCGAGAAAGCGCCTGAGCGCGTTCTTCAATCAGCTGTAAAGGGCATGTTGCCCCGCGGCCCATTGGGTCGGGAAATGTTTAGAAAGTTGAAGGTCTATGTAGGCGCGGATCATCCGCATACCGCACAGCAACCTCAAACACTCGAACTGTAACGGAAAGCGATTATGGCAGATACTCAATTTTATGGCACTGGACGTCGCAAGACATCCGCCGCACGTGTTTTCATGACTTCTGGAAACGGCAATATTAGAATCAATGACCGTAGCATCGAAGTTTACTTCGGTCGTGAAGTGGCTCGGATGATTATTAGACAGCCTTTTGAGGTTGTCGACATGGTAGAGAAGTTCGATTTAAATATCACTGTAGCCGGTGGTGGAAACTTTGGTCAGGCCGGTGCTATTCGCCACGGTATTGCTAGAGCACTCGTTAGTTATGACGAAAATCTACGATCACCTCTGCGAAAAGCTGGGTTTCTGACTCGTGATGCGCGTCAGGTTGAGCGTAAAAAGGTTGGTCTGCACAAGGCTCGTAAACGTCCGCAGTTCTCCAAGCGTTAAATTTAAGGTCATTAAGAAGCCCGACCCATTGGTCGGGCTTTTTTTTGTCCAATAAAATCAAGTAGTTAACCTATATTTACTGCAATGCTATGTTGCGTAAAAAATTGATATCCGGTAAAATCTCCGAAAGTGAAAACCTGTGCTTTTTTTTCATAAAAAACTTAAATTTTTTCTATCCTATAACCCAATTTCTATGTTGAGGAACCGCCATGAATGGTGATGTTGTCAATGAGAGCCGCCGAAAGTTTCTATTAGGTGCAACCTCCGTTGTTGGAGGAGCCGGTGTCGTGGGCGCCGCGGTCCCTTTCGTCGCTTCTTGGCAGCCTAGCGCAAAAGCGAAGGCTGCAGGAGCACCTGTAAAAGTTAATATATCCAAGCTTGAAGTAGGCGCGCGGATGGTCGTGGAATGGCGAGGAAAACCTGTTTACATCGTACGAAGAACTGCAGAAGCGCTTGCAGCCATTAGTGAGATTGGCGATGACATTTTAAGAGATGTTGATTCGCAGGAAGCGTCTCAACCAGCTTATGTTAATGGCAGTGCCCGTACTTTGGCCGGAAAAGAGGAGTACCTGATTTTAGTTGGGCTGTGTACTCACCTAGGATGCGCCCCTTTATATAGGCCTGATGTCGGTGCGGCAGATCTCGGCGGCGATTCTTGGCTCGGCGGATTTTTCTGTCCTTGTCATGGTTCTAAGTTTGATCTTTCTGGCCGAGTTTATGCGGGTGTTCCAGCACCAAAGAATCTAGAGGTCCCACCCCATATGTATGAATCAGACAATATCGTAATTATTGGCGTCGACGCGGAGGTTGCATAATCATGAGTGAAGAAAAAGGATTTGCCGTCTGGTTAGATTCTCGAATGCCTACGCTGAAGATCTTGTGGAACGACCACATGGCGAAGTATTACGCGCCGAAGAACTTTAATTTCTGGTACTACTTTGGTGTGCTTGCCATGGTCGTATTGGTTATTCAGCTAGTGACTGGTGTTTGGCTTTTGATGAGTTACCAAGGATCTGCAGAACAGGCATTTGCCTCTGTGGAATATATTATGCGTGACGTTGAGCTGGGTTGGGTGATTCGCTATGCCCACTCTACCGGCGCATCCATGTTTTTTCTTGTCGTCTACATGCATATGTTCCGCGGATTGATGTATGGCTCTTACAAGCCACCACGTGAATTAGTGTGGATTTTTGGAATGACAATCTATGTCGCGCTTATGGCCGAGGCCTTCATGGGGTACGTACTACCTTGGGGACAGATGTCCTACTGGGGTGCACAGGTTATTATCTCTTTGGTAGGGGCAATTCCTGTAGTGGGAGAAGACCTCACGACTTGGGTGCGTGGAGATTATTTGATCTCTGGGATTACGCTAAATCGCTTTATGTCTCTGCATGTTGTCGCGATACCGATCATATTAATAGCGCTGGTTTTAATGCATATTATTGCCTTGCATGACGTAGGCTCGAACAACCCTGATGGCGTTAGCATCAAAAAATATAAGGATGAAGAGGGGAATCCGATTGATGGGCTTCCATTCTTTCCTTACTTTGTGATCCACGACCTCGTGCCGATTGTGGTCTTTTTGTTAGTGTTCTGTACTATCTTATTCTTTATGCCGGAGATGGGTGGTTATTTCTTAGAGTATGCTAACTTTGAGATAGCCAATGGGCTCAAGACGCCAGAGCATATAGCGCCAGTCTGGTACTTTACACCGTTCTATTCGATGCTTCGAGCGGTGCCAGACAAACTAGGTGGCTTTATCGTTATGGCTGCCGCCATTGCCATTTTATACGTTCTTCCTTGGTTAGATCGTAGTCCGGTGCGCTCCATTCGATATAAGGGAACGTTCAGTCGAGTGGCTTTGCTGGTCCTAGCAGCGGTGTTTATTATCCTTGGTTACTTAGGGGTTAAAGCGCCGACAGAAGGGCGTACGATCCTTACACAAATTTGTACCGCTTTATACTTTAGCTACTTTATTGGTATCTACTTTTGGACAAAAATCGAGAAGACTAAACCAGAGCCGGACCGAATAACGATGGATGGCGGTATGGGGTTTGCTAAAACGTTTGGTGCAGTTTTGATCGTTGCACTTATGGTCATCATACCGATTAAGGTCGTTGGGGCAGAGAGTAACTATTCTTGTGGAACTATTGACTGTGATCCCTTTGAAGCCGAGCTTAGTAACGACGCCTCATTGCAAAATGGCGCTAAGTTGGCGGTGAATTACTGTATGGGATGCCACTCATTTAAATATTCTCGCTGGCAGAGAGTGGCCGATGATATAGGCATCCCCCATGGAATTATGATGGATAATATGGTATTCACCGGACAGAAAATTGGTGAGTTGATGGATATTGCAATGCCGCCCGAAGAGTCTAAGTCGTGGTTTGGTGCTGTTCCTCCAGATCTAACGCTCGTTGCTCGAGCTAGGTCACCAGAATGGGTCTACACCTACCTTAGAAATTTTTATAAAGATGATTCTCGACCCTTAGGTGTCAATAATAAGGTCTATAAAGACGTCGGTATGCCTCATGCGCTTTTGGATCTGCAAGGTCTTCCAGAGTGCGGTTTTGGTCAAGCTGTGTCAGTTTATGGCGGTCTCAAAAGAGATCTTATAACGGGCGAAGATATACTCGACGATCCTTGTGGTCGATATAACATAGAGCAAACAGGAACTTTAACACCTGAAGAGTTTGATGTAGCTGTGTTCGATTTGGTGAATTTTTTAACCTATGTCGCGGAGCCAATGGCTGAAGAGCGGAAACATATAGGTAAACTGGTCATCTTATTTCTGCTACTATTGTTAGTGTTCGTTGTATTGCTGAATAGAGAATACTGGAAAGGTATTCACTAGGTCCCTGAGCATTATTGCAATTTAGCTCATTTTTACGATTTTCTCATTTGGGGGACAAGTAGTCTCTCAGTTTTGTACTACTAATTAAATATTCCTTGAGAGGTATGTGTGCGCCGTTCTTCAATGACATTATTTTCAGATCCGACTTGCCAATATAGCCATCGCGTTCGTATTGTACTCGCAGAGAAAGGCGTCACTGTCGAGATCGAAGATACAGACCCTAAGTCCGTTTCCGAAGAAATACTCGAAGCCAACCCATACGGCACGCTCCCAACATTAGTTGATCGTGATCTTGCGCTTTATGAGTCGAAGGTGATCATGGAATACCTTGATGAGCGCTTTCCTCACCCACCACTGCTCCCTGTTTATCCTGTAGCTAGGGCAGAAAGTCGGTTATGGATCTATCGAATTGAGAGAGATTGGTGTGGCTTACTAGATGAGATTAGGTTGAATCCTGAAGGTAAAAAAGCGGACGATGCCCGAAAAGAGTTTCGTGACTCCTTAATCACTGTGGCCAGTATTTTTGATGAAATGCCCTACTTTATGAGTGAAGAGTTCACCCTTGTAGACTGCTGTTTGGCACCTATGCTTTGGCGACTGCCTGAGCTTGGCATATCCTTGCCGAGCAATCGTCAGGTGAAGCCGCTGTTAGATTATATGGATCGCTTATTTGAGCGGCCTTCTTTCCAAGAAAGTCTGACTGATCTAGAGAGAGAGATTCGCGAGTAAGAATGCGACTTTAATATGCACTCTAACCGTCCCTATTTGCTGAAAGCATTTTTTGACTGGATCGTCGACAATCAATGTACGCCCTACATTATTGTCGACGCCTATCATGAGGGTGTGGAAGTTCCGCAAGAATTCGTCAAGGATGGGCAAATTGTACTCAATATTGCACCTCGTGCCGTTTCTGATTTTGTTATTAATGATGTTGCTGTTGAATTTTCCACTCGCTTTAATGGCATGCCGATCAACTTATATCTCCCTACTTTATCCATCATAGGTATTTATGCCCAAGAGAATGGTAAAGGTATGATGTTTGAACATGAAGAAGGTGTCGAACCACCACCAAGGCCACCTAAAATCGTCAAGGGCAATAGTAGCTCTACGCCTGATAAAACTGCGTCGCCAATCAAACTAAAGCCATCTCTAAGAGTCGTTAAGTAGACCGTTTTTATATCTATTAAAAAGGAGCTCTCAATGTCTAACCCAATTGCTATATTATCCGCTGTTCGGACCCCTATCGGAGGAATGATGGGCGGTCTCTCGACGCTTTCAGCGCCAGATCTTGGCGCTATCGCAATCGCTGCGGCGATCGAAAAAAGTGGAATACAGTCTTCTCAGATTGAGGAGGTCCTAATGGGTTGCGTCTTGACTGCGGGTCAGGGCCAGGCGCCTGCTAGGCAAGCGGCGCTTAAAGCAGGGCTTTCTAATACCACCTCCTGCACGACGGTTAATAAGGTTTGTGGGTCCGCAATGAAGTCCATTATGCTGGCTGGAAACTCACTCCGCTCTGGTCAGATAGAGTTAGCGGTTGCTGGTGGAATGGAAAGCATGAGTAAGGCACCTTATCTGTTACCTCAGGCTCGCCAGGGTTATCGGTTTGGCCATGCGCAAATGTTGGATCATATGCAATACGACGGTTTGCAAGATGCTTATCAAGATGTGGCGATGGGAGTTTTTGCAGAAACGTGCGCTAATAAATATCAATTCAGCCGGGAGATGCAAGACACTTACGCCCTAGAATCATTACGTCGTGCCAATCAGGCGATCGATCAAAATCACTTTGTGAATGAAATAACCTCAGTGACGATAGAGTCTCGCCGTGGCAGTGTAGTTGTGAATGTTGATGAGCAGCCAGGCAAAGGTCGACCTGAAAAAATTCCGCAGTTAAAACCTGCCTTCCAAAAAAATGGAACTGTCACTGCCGCTAATGCAAGTTCAATTTCCGATGGGGCGGCGGTACTGACATTAATGATGGCGGACAAGGCAGCTGTTCAAGGCCTTAAACCCATCGCCCTAATTCATGGCTACGACGAGTCAGCTCATGAACCGGAGTGGTTTACTACGGCACCAGTGACAGCGATTCAGAATACTCTAGAGCGAGTTGGATGGACGCTTGATGAGGTCGATTTGTGGGAGATCAACGAGGCTTTTGCGGTAGTGCCTATGGCCGCGATGTATGAGCTTGGTATCCCTCATGAGAAACTTAATGTGAATGGCGGTGCTTGTGCCTTGGGGCATCCAATAGGTGCTAGCGGTGCGCGCATAGTGGTCAGTCTAATCCACGCAATGATCCGGCGCGGTGACAAGAAAGGTATGGCTAGCCTCTGCATTGGTGGTGGAGAAGCTACTGCTATGGCGATTGAGATAGTTTAAAGCGCTATGAAATAAGACTAGTTTTTATTTCACATATTCGAGGCATTTAACGACTTGACGGACCCCGCTAGTGTTGCGTGCTGTCTCCGCGGCCAGATCGCCGGCAGCCTCAGAAACAGTTCCCAGTAGATAGACAACGCTATCCTCAGTGACTACCGTAAGGTCAGAGTAATTAACCGCGCTGTTGAATGCTAATTTAGTTTTTATCTTTCCGCTAATAATACTGTCGTTAGTTCGCGAAATGATGGATGTTTTTCCACGCACTTGTAATTCGTTATAGACTTGACGAACGCGAGTATATTCTCGCGCCACATCACCGGCCAGGATCTTCAACGTAGCACTAGGCACCTCGCCTGTCAGTAAAACCAAACCGTTGAACACTGAAATATTGATGTGTGCTATCTTCAATTCTGGATCGGCTTTTTTAAGATTCACACCAATCAAGGTTGCCATCTTGGTGTCGTCAATGTCGGTACCGAGCGTGCGGCCAGCTGGATCCGGTTTGAATGGCTCAGTTGTTAGTTTGTTAACGACTGAGGTACAACCCGTGAGTAAGGTAATCAAGCTAAATATCATAACGAACTGACGCATCTACGATCCTCCAAAAATTTTATCATCAACCAAAGAGCACAAGCATTGCACTATCTGGAACTGAGCGAGTAAGGACAAATGACCCGAAAAATTAGCGACACTGATATGCACATCAGCGTACCCAATTGAATCTATCAACTGATCATCATTTCCACTGGACAATAGCACTATCGACATACCTTTTTCAATGGCAGACTCTACGACTTTTAAGAGTTTTGGGTTATTATCGCCGGCACTGGCTATTACTAATAAATCATTGCTACGGGCATGGATATTTAAAACATCAGAATACATATCTTGATTAGTACTTTGATGACACAAATCATGGATATTCAACGCAGGGAAACCTGGTCTTTCGATTTCAAAGCCTGCAGTAAGATAATCGCATAAAAGCTTAGCGATCAAACTCCCGGATTTTTCGCCACAAGCAAAAATAGTGCCGCCTGTGAGTAAAGTCTTACTTACTGTTTCCGCTGCATTCGTCATTGAATCTGAAAAAAGATCGCCCACTACCATTGTAGTTTCGATCATATTTTGAAATTGGCTAAATATTTTTTCTTTCATTATTTAAAACGAAATTTCCGGTAAGGTTGGTATTGTTATTACAAACAAATCACTAAAGAACCGACGTTGTTAGTCAAATATCACGTTCTCGATCCAGTTTACACTATAAAGCTCCCGCCTACTTAAATCCCCCGATAACGCGACCACATCGAATCGGGCGGCAGTATTGTTGGTTAATCTATGAGCTTGCATGTATGCCGCGGCCGCTGCTTTTAGTCTCTGATACTTTATTGCAGTAATCGATGCCTCTGCGCCGCCGAAGAGTGCCGACTTTCGAAAACGTACCTCCACGAAAACGAGTTGCTTGCCATCGCGCATTATTATATCAATCTCCCCCACGTCGAGTATTAAAGTTTCGCTCGACCGGAGTGAGGCCTTTTAAGAGCAAATAACCATAGGCAATTTTCTCGGCTTTTATACCTGAGGCGGATATCTCTTTCTGCTGGTTGGGCTTGCCAGTGAAATCCATTTCACAGCTCCTTTTAAACGTTGTGTAATTAGGGTGTCAATGGGCGCGCATTGCCTTGTTGAAATTCGCCCCATTGTGCTTTCCGTTTAACAATTCCGTCTTCAAGAGTGAGGATTCCTGTTGATCCAAATAACGGCATTTTTGGCTCTAGCTCCAGGTTATTTATATTACGGTGAACCAAAAAGGTGTCATAGCCCATCGCATAAAGTTGCCGATATGCTGTGTGCATAGATGTGTCAGAGCTGAGTTCGGCGCTCAGATGTCCTGAAAAGGTCCACGGCATAGCAGTAAATTTTATGCCACTAAGGTCTCTGTCTAGATCTGACCGTTGAATGCCATTATAAATTTTCGAGCTCGAATAGACGGGTAAACCCGATGCATACAGAAATTCCAATGCGGGCTTGATTTGCCGAGCCCTGTCCGGGTATCCCAACAACACAACGAAATCTATATCCTGACGACGACGAGGGGTATAGATAACCTGACTGTTTACAAAACGTCTCAGTTCAATACCACGCTTTTCACTCAAATCTATTTGAAGAGGAGGTTTAAGAAACTTAGTAAAGTCCTTTACTGAATCAGAGTATAAAGACGAGCTAACAACACGCCCACCTCTGGCTTTCCATTTTTTTGTAAAATAATCGCTAGTCTGTTGTCCCCAGTTCTGCTCAGGAGCAATTAAAAATACTGATCTGTGACCTTGATTCCATGCTTTATCCGAGATCTGATCCATTTCATCTCGCGCTGAATTGCCAAACTGAAATAGATTTAATGATTGATAGGACTGCTCATTCTCAATGCGATTCAAACTAATTGTAGGTACTTTAAGGATTGGCATATTCATCAATGCTTTTACTTCAGCTTCACGAATGCCACCTATAACCATCTCCGCACCCTCTTCTAATGCATTGCTATAGGCCTGCTCGATGGTTAGCGAAGAAGTGTCATGGATTCTTACCGTTGGTGGTGAGCTATTCTTCTGCTGGTAAAGTTGATAATAGGCTTCCATAAAACCATCTAAGAATGTTGAGCTGGGTCCTTTATACTGACCTTGAAGAGGTAGTAAAATGGCAATCTGACTAGGTGATGAGTGGTTGAGGCTTTGCTTGAACCAAGAGGGATTAACTATAGCTGCGGGATGATTAAAATGGATTGCTTTCCATTCAGCGAACTGTGATTTTTGCATTTGACGATTATTTTGATAACGACGATTAGCATCTGCTAGTTGGCACCAGCCAGCCAGCGCCTTATCGGCGTTGTCCTGACAAGCCTGCAAATTGCTAGATGTTTGTGTCGCTAATTGACGCCAAATTTTATTGTGAACATTGGTAATATCAGCGTTATTTTCTAGTAATGCGCTGAGCGCTATAGAGTCGCTGATACTGGCTATACCGTCACCCAGTTGAGCATTTATATCGCTGCGTAAACTAAGCACTCGACGACGATATTGCTGCCCGAAATATAATTGTAGATCTAGAAAGCGCTGATTATCAATATTGAAAAGTGCTGCAGTTGGGTCGTTAAACTGTAAATTCAATTCGACGCTAATAAGAGAGAACTCGACAAATAACTGATCGTCAATATTATCTGTATTTACCAGTAACAGTGACTCAGCGCTTCTTTTAAGATTACCGTTTTGAGCGAACATAATTGCAACATCAAGCAGAGCTTTGTCGGGGGCTTCCAGCTGTTGCGCTTCACTAAATAAAAGCTCTATTTTCTGGTCTACGGTTATATCTACAGATTTAGAGATATAGGCAACGGGAACTCTGCCACTTTCGTTAGTTGCTGTTGGCGCACAACCGCTAATAAAGGCTAAGATACACCCTAAATAAATAATCTGTGAAAGAAATTGGTTGCCCATGAGTTCAAATCAATCCGGTACGTTATATGTTGTTGCCACGCCAATCGGCAATCTAGGCGATATGGTACCTCGCGCGGTCCAGACTCTCCAGTCTGTTAGTGTAATTGCCTGCGAGGATACCCGCCACAGTAAAAAGCTGTTGGAGCATTTTAGTATCGATACGCCTTGCATTGCGTACCATGACCACACTGATCAAAGGAGTGCTAATAAAATTCTCACCCGTCTGGGCGGTGGTGAAGATGTTGCGTTAATTTCGGATGCGGGTACACCACTTATTTCGGACCCTGGCTACCGGCTGGTTGCACAAGCGCGCAGCCAAGGCGTTTCGGTTATTCCTATCCCTGGAGCGTGTGCGGCTATTTCCGCCTTAAGTGTTTCTGGCCTACCCACCGACAAATTTCGTTTTGTTGGGTTTTTAGCCGCAAAGACAGCGCAACGTAAAAATATTTTAGAAACACTTAAGTCTGTACCTGACACTCTGGTCTTCTACGAGGCACCACACAGAATCTGCGCCACTCTTAAGGATCTAATTGATGTTTTTGGCTCCGACCGTATTGCTTTTATGGCAAGAGAAATCACTAAAACCTTTGAAACCTATATCTATGGAACTATCGGTGAGCTGTTCGAAAAAGTTAGCGCTGATAGCAACCAGCAGAGAGGCGAAATCGTTTTAGTACTAGCAGGAAACGTTGTTAGCAACGATAGCTTATCTGCAGATGCTGAAAAAATTCTGAAATTGTTAATTAGAGAACTGCCGCTCGCAAAAGCGGCGTCTCTTGCCGCCAAAATTACTGGCGGCGATAAAAAGCAACTTTATCAGCTGGCCTTAACACTACAGAATAAGTAGCTCTTAAACAGAGTTACTTGGCCGCATGAATATCTGCGACGGTCAATGCCGTCATGTTAAAGATACCGCGCGATGAAACTGACGGAATAACAATGTGAGCAGGTTTGCGGAAGCCATTAATGAATGGGCCTATCAGTAGGGCATCAGTTAACGAGCGGATTAGACCCATTGCGATGTTGGCCGAGTCCAAACTTGGCATAACTAATACATTGGCACGACCTTCTAGGTTTGCCTGGGAATAAATGGTATCCCTTAGTGCTGGATTCAATGCGCTTAATACATGCATTTCACCATCAATCTGCAACTCGGGATATTTTTTGCGTAATAATTCTGATGCTGTACGCATCTTCTTTGCCGAGCCGGCATTGGAAGTGCCGAAATTTGAGTGCGACAACAATGCAACCTTTGGTTCGATGCCAAAGCGCGCCACTAAATCAACACTGGCTTCGGTTATCTTTACTAAATCTTCGGCAGAAGGGTCAACATTCATGGCAGTATCTGCCAAGAATAGTGGGCCATCGGGCATTAATAACACCGCAGCGGAGGAGACTAACTGGTTCGGATCTTCAGGGCCGAGCAAATGCATAATTTCTCTCAGATGGAAATCGAAACGACCCACCTTGCCGCAGATAAGGCCGTCTGCATCATCATTAGCCACCATAACAGCAGCAATTGCAGTGTTGTCATCACGCATAATCTTTCGTGCAGCGGCGACTGAAACGCCATCTCTCCCAACCATCTGATGGTATAGAGCGGCATACTCTTCATACTTTTCGTTGTCATCTGGATTAAAAATCTCTACCTGCTGATCAAGATCAATGCGCAAGCCAAGTCGATCAATTTTCTCTGCCATCCGATCTCGGGCGCCGATCAAAACTGGAGTAGCGATACCTTCATCAATAACAGCCTGGACTGCTAAAAGCACATCTTCATTTTCACCCTCTGCATAAACGATTCGTGCTGGGGATTTTTTTGCAACCTCAATAATAGGCTGCATAAAAAGACCCGCTTGATTGACGAATTCATGCAACGTTTGTTTGTATGCTTCTAAGTCCTCGATTGGTCTAGTGGCGACACCACTGGCCATGGCAGCCTTTACTACAGCCATCGGGACCACCTCTATTAAGCGCGGATCAAAGGCTTTTGGAATCAGATACTCTGGGCCAAACGTGAGTTTTTCATCAGCATAGGCCGCAGCAACAACGTCTGATGTTTCCATCGTAGCAAGATCAGCAATAGCACGAACCGCAGCCATTTTCATCTCTTCGTTGATGGTTGAGGCGCCACAATCTAGAGCGCCACGAAAGATAAATGGGAAGCACAAAACGTTATTGACCTGGTTGGGGTAATCTGAGCGACCTGTGGCTAAAATTGCATCCGGACGGGCAGCTATAGCGTCTTCGGGCATAATTTCTGGAATTGGATTAGACATGGCCAAAATAATAGGTTTTTCACCCATTTTTTTCAGTAGATCACCATTAAGAACCCCCGGGCCTGAGAGGCCCATAAATAGATCTGCGCCCACAATGGCGTCTTCGATAGTACGATCACTGGTTTCTATTGCATAGTCTTCTTTCCAGGGGTTCATGCCTTTCGTACGACCTTTATAGATAACACCGGTACGATCAATCATTCGAACATTTTTCTTCTGAAGTCCCATACTAACCAGTAAGTCGACACAGGCAATACTGGCAGCACCCGCACCAGAGACTACCAGTTTCACGTCTTCAAATTTCTTTTCTACAATACGAAGACCATTGTAAATAGCCGCGGCAGCGACAATGGCAGTCCCATGTTGATCGTCATGAAACACCGGAATCTTCATCCGTTGTCGAAGTTTTTCTTCAACCATAAAACATTCGGGCGCTTTAATATCTTCTAGATTAATACCCCCAAAGGTTGGTTCGAGTGATGCGATAATATCGACGAGTTTGTCTACATCTGTCTCGTCAATTTCGATATCAAAAACATCAATGTTGGCGAATTTTTTGAACAGTACCGCCTTGCCTTCCATAACCGGTTTAGACGCTAGAGCACCGATATTACCCAAGCCAAGAACGGCACTACCATTGGTGATTACGCCGACTAAATTACCTCTCGCGGTAACCGATGCAACAGCAGTAGGATTTTCTTGAATGAGTTCGCAGGCATAAGCTACGCCAGGAGAATAGGCCAGAGAAAGGTCTCTTTTGTTGGCTAATGGTTTAGTTGGCCTAATCTCTAATTTTCCAGGAACTGGATGAGTATGGTATTTAAGTGCACTCTCTTTAAAGGAGTCGGTCATGGGAATATCCTGTGACGGCGTGGGAATGCGCCATTTTTTATAGGTAAGCTAAAATTTGTGGCGCATTTTAACGCTGAAGCCTCTCAAATAGCCAACTAGAATACGGTTAGGCTTGTAATTAAGACTAATTCATAAAAGAATACGCCTGCTTGAACTATTCCGTTTGCGTTTATGAAGGGCCGCTGTAGTTTTTTGCGAATACTATTTTTATTTGATTCAATAAATCAATGGATTTTGACTATTTATGACTATGCACTTTATTTTTCCTTACGCTTCAAAACCTGTATCGATCACCCAAAACATGTGTGACCACAACGGCCATATGAATGTTTTGTTTTATTCGCAAATATTTGGCGAATCTATGGATGACTTTTACGCCGGGACCTTAGGTTTCTCTGGAGAGTATTTTGACTCTGGATTCTCGTCGTTCTCGCTGGAAGACAATATCAAATATGTAAAGGAGTGTTTGTTAGATGAGATTATAGTGACGCGATACAGGCTGCACCGAGTCAATAAAAAACTGATCCATCTCACGGCGGTGATGCTTAATGAAGAAGACCAGCTGTGTGCGATTTATGAAACCATACTGGGTCATATTGATATGAAATCACGAAAAACAGCGCCAATGGCCGGGCCGTTTTTCGATAATTTGTACCAAATCATGGAAGAGCATAATCAGCGGGAAATCAATATTCCTTTAAGGCTACAGATCAAAGAAATTTGATCTAGATATATTCAGTGCATTTATAGTTTTGCGCATTGCAACCTGCCCTGTACCATGAAACATTGCGCCCTATAATAAGAATGGAGAAAAATTTTGGAAGCCTTTGTAAATTATCTGAATAGTATTATCTGGAGTTCAGCACTTATCTATCTGTGCTTGGGCACAGGCTTATATTTTTCGATCCGCACCCGCTTTTTACAGATAAGGCACTTTCGCCACATGATAGCGTTGATGTTTCAAGGCAAAAGCTCTGAATCGGGAGTGTCCTCGTTTCAGGCCTTGGCGATCTCTCTGTCTGGTCGTGTTGGCACCGGTAACATTGCAGGTGTAGCCACCGCGATTGCCATGGGCGGCCCGGGAGCGGTGTTCTGGATGTGGTTAGTAGCCTTTCTCGGCGCATCCACTGCCTATGTGGAAGCGACATTGGCGCAAATATACAAAGAAAAAGATGAAAAAGGCATGTACCGCGGTGGCCCAGCTTACTTTATCGAGAAGGCGATGGGCCAAAAATGGTATGCCTGGCTGTTTGCTGTATCCACGATTATTGCGGTTGGCTTTTGTCTACCCGGTATTCAAGCTAACAGCATTGTCGCTGCTGCTGAAAATGCCTGGGGTGTTTCGCCCGTGGTGGCGGCTTCAGTCATTGCCGTCGGTGTGGCTGCAATTGTTTTTGGTGGTGTTAGACGTATTGCGCGCTTTACCCAAGTCGTAGTGCCGGTCATGGCGCTCGGTTATATTGTCATTGCACTGCTCGTGATGTCGGCTAACTATGAAAAAATTCCAGCTATGTTTGGTTTGATTATCGACAGTGCCTTTGGCTTTGATGCTGGTTATGGTGCGATTATTGGTATGGCCATTCAGTGGGGCGTTAAACGTGGTATATATTCTAATGAGGCCGGTCAAGGAACAGCACCTCATGCCGCAGCAGCAGCAGAGGTATCTCATCCGGCTAAGCAGGGTTTAGTCCAAGCCTTCTCGGTATACATTGATACGTTCTTCGTATGCACCGCTACTGCTTTTATGATCTTACTCACTGGTCTTTACAACGTCCAAGGCCCTGACGGTGTCATGCTCTATACCGGTCTAGCCGGAGTAGAGGCAGGCCCCATTTATGTGCAAAGTGCCTTTGAGACCATATTACCGGGGTTGGGTGCTAGTCTGTTGGCAATTTCACTGTTCTTTTTCGCATTCACCACGATTTTGGCTTATTACTACATCGCCGAGACCAACGTTACTTACATTAACCGTTCAGTTCACCGTCCTTGGTTGATGATCTTTTTAAAATGGTTAGTACTTACTTCCGTCATGTACGGTGGCATCAAGTCTGCCGACCTAGCATGGGCCTTGGGTGATGTTGGCGTAGGCGTTATGGCCTGGTTAAATATAGTGGCGATCTTAATTCTGCAGCGGCCGGCATTATTGGCGCTAAAAGACTACGAGACGCAACTTAAAGACGGCATTGATCCGACGTTTGATGCAGCGGCTGTGGGTATCAAAAATGCTGATTTTTGGGTAAAAGAGAAGTAGGATAATGAAGATTTAATAAAAAGGCCGCTTACAGAGCGGCCTTTTTTATGTCACCGGTCTGAAGCCTGATTATTAATTAGTTATTTGGTGGCCAGCCACCTAATTCTTTCCAACGATTCACAATGCCACAAAAAAGCTCTGCGGTTTTGATGGTGTCATACAAGGCACTGTGCGCATCATTATTATTAAAATCGATTCCTGCGGCTTTGCAGGCTTTGGCTAATACGGTTTGCCCATAGGCAAGTCCCGCTAGGCTAGCGGTGTCAAAACAAGAAAATGGGTGAAAGGGGCTGCGCTTTATATCGCAACGATTAATGGCCGCATTCACAAAACCAAGATCAAAGTGGGCGTTGTGAGCAACCATGACCGCACGAGTACATCCAGTGTTCGATACTTCTTGACGAATGGGTTGAAAAATCTCACGAAGTGCTTCACCTTCTTCCTCGGGATCTCGATCTGGGTCGTAAAGATCAATACCAGTAAATTCTAGTGCGGCATCTTCAACAATGGCACCCGGAAAAGGCTCAATATTTTTACTGTAACTTTCTTTTATTTGTAAGTTGCCTTGACCGTCCATTTCTAGAATAACCGCAGCAATTTCTAGCAGGGCATTTTTATGAGAATTAAAGCCCCCGGTCTCTACATCAACCACAACCGGTAAAAAGCCACGGAAGCGCTTGGCCATAAATGTATCGGTCGTTTCATTAATCATATCCATTATTCCATCAGCTTCCAGTTGAGTGTGGTACCCGCGCCCAGTGGAATGACCTGGGTATCTTCAAACGGCAGGCTGTCGGGCAATTGCCAAGACTGCTTTTTCAACTCAATAGTTGTCTTATTGTGTGGTAAGCCATAAAAATCAGGACCATTGGTGCTTGCAAAAGCTTCGAGTTTGCCAAGTGCATTGGCTTGATCAAAAACTTCTGCATATAACTCTATGGCGGCATGGTGACTGAAACAGCCGGCGCAGCCACAGGCACTCTCTTTAGCCCCTTGGGTATGGGGCGCTGAATCAGTGCCTAGAAAAACTTTGTGACTGCCACTGGTGGCGATGTTAATCAATGCTTGCTGGTGAATGTCGCGTTTTAAAATAGGCAGACAGAAAAGATGAGGTCGAATACCCCCGACCAACATGTCATTTCGGTTGTATAGCAAGTGCTGTGGGGTAATAGATGCGGCGACATTATCACCGGCACTTAATACGAAATCGGCGCCTTGCTTTGTTGTAATGTGCTCCATGACGATTCTTAGTTTTGGAAACTTCGCCACGATAGACCGCAAATGACGCTCAATAAATACTGCTTCGCGATCAAAGATATCGATATCTGGAGTGGTAACTTCGCCATGCATTTGCAGCACCATGCCTACCTCTTGCATGGCCGCAAATACTGCGTGCATGTTATCAAGGTTGGTAACACCTGAGTCAGAGTTGGTGGTAGCACCGGCTGGATAATACTTGCAACCATAAATAAAGCCGCTTTCGGCAGCGGCAATGATGTCATCAGGACTGGTATTATCAGTCAGATACAGCACCATAAGTGGCTGCCAAGCAGAACCCTCAGGGCGCTGAGCAAGAATGCGTTCACGATAGTCGCGTGCTCTGTTGACGTTGATCACTGGTGGTGTAAGGTTGGGCATTATGATACCCCGGCCAAAGCCTCTTGACGCTGCTGGAACCGTGGTGCTCAAGGCCTGATTATCTCGTAAGTGGAGATGCCAGTCGTCAGGTTGGATCAGTGTTATTGTATCCATTAAAAAGGGTCCGCCGTTATCACGTGAATGCTACCGTAAATGAAGGCTGCATAATAGGTTTTGTGAAAAAGTAAGCGTAATCAATTAGCCACTAGAGCCATCTCTATGAATATAACGCTATTAACTAACCGAGATTTAGCCAGCCATTTGGCGCTAAGTTATCTGAGTAAAAGGCTCAAAGGACATAATTTCTCGTTATTTATTTCAGAAAGAGTGGGTGCTGAGCAGAAATTGCCAGCTGAGTTAGTTGAATTAGCGCTTTTTGAACGAGAACTTTTAAATGATGGGCGCCCTAGTTTTACCCAGTTAGCAGAGCAACTAGGGTGTCAGCTCCAAGACTTTGCTGATTGTGATAATCAAATTAATACGCCCACGGGATTAGGCAAAATATTATTCTCCCAACCTGATCTAATTATTTGTGTGCGCTTCGGCTTAATTCTTCAGCAACCAGTGATTGATTTACCAAGGTATGGAGTCATAAATCTTCACTCTGGCTCATTGCCGCACTATCGTGGAGTCATGGCTACTTTTCGAGCGATGTTAAATGAAGACGTAGCGGTGAGTTCGACGCTTCACTATATTGATGATTCTAAGATCGACAATGGGCCAGTCATTGGTATTGTCTCGGTACCTTTAAAAACCGAGGTTTCATACACTTTAAATGTGCTCAATTTATATTATTCTGGTTGCGAAAATTTAATCTCTGCGGTGAACCAGATTAGCCGTGGTGATCAGCTTAAACAAACAGAACAGACAAAAGAAGGCTGTTATTACAGTTTTCCAAGCGAGGAGGAGCTATCTCAGTTCCATCTTAAGGGGAATAAGTTATTCAATCGGTCGGAGATTGATACAATTAATAACTTATATGATCAATTTGAGACAAACAGTGAATCCCCAGCAGGCTTGGGTTAACATTGCGCACTTATTAAAAATCTACGAGGTTATCTAGTGTCATCAGTTAAAAAAGTTGTTTTGGCCTATTCAGGCGGTTTAGATACTTCGGTCATTGTGAAATGGCTACAAGAAGAATATAACTGTGAAGTTGTTACTTTTACAGCTGATATTGGGCAGGGCGAAGAGGTTGAGCCAGCGCGTGCAAAAGCTGAGGCTCTAGGTGTTAAAGAAATTTATATTGATGATCTGCGTGAGGAATATGCTCGGGATTTTGTATTCCCAATGTTTCGTGCCAATACCATTTACGAAGGTGAGTACTTGTTGGGAACCTCTATTGCGCGTCCACTCATCGCCAAGCGGCTCATTGAAATTGCCAACGAGACGGGTGCCGAAGCTATATCACATGGTGCCACCGGTAAAGGTAATGATCAGGTGCGCTTTGAATTAGGCGCTTATGCACTAAAGCCTGGGATAACGGTCATTGCGCCCTGGCGAGAATGGGATCTTAATTCACGTGATAAATTGATGGAATATTGTGAGGTTCATAATATCCCGGTAGAAATGAAGCGTGGTAAAAAGTCGCCCTTTTCTATGGATGCCAACTTACTGCACATCTCATATGAGGGTGGTAATCTCGAGGATCCTTGGTCTGAGGCCGAAGATGATATGTGGCGTTGGACTGTCTCGCCAGAGCAAGCGCCCGATGCACCTACTTATATGACGATTAGTTACGAGAAGGGCGATATCGTTGCCATTGACGGTACTCCCATGTCCCCAGCAACAGTTATCGAGCATTTGAATACTGTTGCCGGCGCCAATGGCATAGGGCGTTTGGACATTGTCGAAAATCGCTATGTAGGCATGAAATCTCGTGGATGTTATGAAACCCCGGCGGGTACCGTCATGATGAAGGCCCACCGCGCTATTGAATCACTGACATTGGATCGTGAGGTGGCCCATCTCAAAGATGAGTTAATGCCACGTTACGCCAAGCTTATTTATAACGGTTATTGGTGGGCGCCAGAACGAGTAATGTTGCAAACGGCAATTGATCAAAGTCAGGACGTTGTTAATGGCGATGTCCGTATTAAACTCTATAAAGGCGGTGTTAGCGTCGTCGGTAGACAGTCTAATGACAGCCTGTTTGATGCCAATATAGCGACCTTTGATGACGATGGAGGGGCATACAATCAAGCGGATGCAGAAGGCTTCATTAAACTTAATGCTCTGCGTATGCGTATTGCTGCTAATGCGGGACGAAAATTTTAAGTTGGATGGCTACATTACCCGTAGCGTGTTAAATGATATGGAATAAATTCTGGCGCAAAAATAGGATTAAATTTAGTTAAGGATTGATCAATGCCCATTAGTATTGCTGACGTTATAGATGCCCACGAGCGTATCAAGCCGCATATCCATTGCACGCCAATGCTACAGAGCTCGCAACTCAACAAATTACTGGGCTGTGAGCTAGTTTTTAAAGCCGACAATATGCAAAAAGTGGGGGCTTTTAAGGCTCGCGGAGCGTGCAATGCGGTTTTTTCCATGGATCAGGATAGCCTTAGCCGAGGCGTAGTGACACATTCCTCTGGTAACCATGGTGCTGCCCTGGCATGGGCTGCAGCTATGCGTAAAACACCCTGTACTGTAGTGATGCCTGACAATGCCCCACAAGCTAAAAAAGATGCTGTTATTAGTTATGGAGCCACTGTAGTTTTTTGTGAACCGACGATGACTGCTCGCGAAGCGACAGTCGCTACTCTTATGGAGAAGGACGGTGCTAGTCTTGTTCATCCCTATGACGATGATCTAATTATTGCAGGTCAAGGGACCGCAGCACTGGAAACTATTACACAACTTGAACAGCCTATCGACATTCTCATGGCGCCTGTTGGGGGCGGTGGTTTACTGGGTGGTTCTGCACTGGTAATCAAGCAATCACTTGGCTTTGAATCGACACAGGTCATCGGTGCTGAACCGGAGATGGCTAATGATGCTTGGCAGGGCTTTAACTCGGGTGTCAGGGTAGCTAAGTTTGTCCCTAATACCATTGCAGATGGATTGCGCGGTACCGTCGGTATCCGTAATTTTGAGATCATAACCGAGCATGTTGATAATATTTTATTAACCTCTGAAGCACGTATCGTAGAGGCGATGAAACTTATTTGGACCAGGCTAAAAATTATTGTTGAGCCATCAGCAGCAGTTCCAGTAGCTGCAATAATGGACCAACCTGATCAATTTCAAGGGCGGCGAATTGCGATCATACTCAGTGGCGGCAATTTAGATTTAGACCATCTGCCCTGGTGATGGCTGGCTGTAACTAGAGGTCTAGATGAATTACCGATACTTTATATGCGATGTTTTTACCGATCAACGTTTCAGTGGTAACCCACTAGCGGTTGTTCCCGAGGCCGAGGGACTTAGTGAGCGACTGATGCAACAGATCGCTCGGGAATTTAATTTTTCAGAGACGACCTTTGTTTTTCCTCCAGAACACGGTCAAACGAGAAAAGTCCGTATATTTACTCCAGTCCGCGAAATCCCCTTTGCGGGTCACCCTAATATTGGAACAGCTTTTGTACTGGCTCACGATGGTGCCCTAGGTAACATTGATAGTGGACTGGAGGTCGTCTTTGAAGAGGCGGCAGGGTTTGTTCCGATTAGTATTAATAAACGTGATGACGGACTGATTAGTTGCGAACTCAATGCACCAGAACCACTGTGGTTAGGTAAAACTGTGTCTAAGACGGTTATTGCTAACATTCTGAATCTAGATGCGGGTGATATTCTTTGTGACACTCATGAGCCTCAAGAGGCTTCTGTGGGCTTAGCCTTTTTGTTCGTCGAAATTGCCTCACACGAGGCGATGAAAAAAGCGAAGATTAATCTAGAGGCGCTGAGTGTTTTGTCAGATCAAGGCGTGGTTCCCCATATTCATCTGTACTTTCAAAGTCATGATGAATTTGACGTCAGAGTCAGAATGTTTGCGCCTCTTGATGGTGTTTTGGAAGATCCCGCAACGGGAAGTGCTAACTGCGCGTTGGTAGCCTTACTCAGTCACTTTAATCCGGCTACTGAGGGTGACTTCAATTGGCGTATATCACAGGGTGCTGAGATAGGGCGGCCAAGTGTGTTAAACGGTCGAACCGAAAAGCGCGAGGGTGGCATTACCGGCGTTTGGATCGCCGGAAACACCGTTTTGGTCAGCGAAGGTATTCTTCAACTTTAGGCATCACAGATCGGTTGAAGTTTGTGCGATTGAGCCTTAATATGAAGTCCCGGTAACGACAGCTGTCCGAACAGCGTGAAGGACGATTACCCATCAATACAACATTATTCGCCAAAACAATAATAAGGAAAAATTATGTTTAGTCACGTTATGCTCGGTGCCAATGACATCGATGAAGCTAAAGTATTTTACGACGCCACCTTGGGAGCCATTGGCCACAAACCAGGAATGATTGATCCCAAAGGTCGTTGTTTATATATCGCTGATGGTAGCATTCTCCTTTTGAGCAAACCCATCGATGGCGAGTCTGCCAGCCACGGTAATGGTAGCACTATGGGATTTGCAGTAGATAGCCCAGAAGCGGCAGATGCGTGGCATGCAGCGGGGATCGCTAATGGCGGAACGGCTTGTGAAGATGCTCCTGGTGTCCGTGATGGGGGTCCAATGAGTATGTATCTAGCTTATCTGCGTGATCCTTCAGGGAATAAAATTTGCGCCATGTACCGAATGCCGTAACGTTATAAAAAAGTAATATGTAAGAATGTACTCTCGATCACTATAGGTAATCTATGGTGTCGAGGGTGCTACACTAACTCTTTTATTAACCTGCTTATTTACCATGTCAAAATCAGCACAACCTCTTTTCCATTTAGCGTTTCCGGTCACTGACTTAGAGCAAGCGCGCAGTTTTTATGGCGACTTGTTGGGTTGCTCAACGGGTCGCGAATCCGATCGCTGGATTGACTTTAACTTTTTTGGTCATCAGCTCGTGGCACATTTAGTATCACCCGAAGATCATCCAGCGGCGGCAACCAATGCCGTAGACGGCCACGCTGTGCCGGCCTCTCATTTTGGAGTGATCTTGGATTGGGATGTCTATGAAACATTTGTAGCACGATTACAGGCTACAAAAGTCGAGTTTGTTATAGAGCCTTATCTGCGCTTTGAAGGTCGCAGGGGGGAGCAGGCTACATTATTTCTGCATGACCCCAGCAATAACTATTTAGAGTTTAAAGCCTTCCGTGACATAGACATGTTGTTCGACAAGGATATCGATAGCTACTAGATAGTATTAGTTAACTAATGTGCCCCGTTGTACGCACTCTTTTTGCCCCTTTGATTACTTTTTCGCGCTCAGCATCTGCTCGGTTTTTAGCGATATTGTCGAACATGTTTTTTAACGCAATGAGTAAGCCTGTGACTAAAAATGCGCCGGGCGGCAAAACAAACACCAAAAAACTGTAGTTCTCACCAAATGGCTGGATAAGCCAGTTGGTTGCGATGGTACCGAACAACAGATTCATGTCGACGAATAAGGTGCCTTGCCCAAGTAACTCTCGGGTGGCCCCTAAAACAACCAGCACAAGCAAAAACCCAAAGCCCATCATCAAACCATCTAGGGCCGCTAAGCCGACTGGATTTTTACTAGCAAAAGCTTCGGCGCGGCCCAGAATGGCACAATTGGTGACGATCAAGGGAACGAAAATACCGAGTATCTGATACAGCTCATAGGTATAGGCTTTCATCAGCATTTCAGTACAGGTAACGAATGACGCAATAATCATAACGAATACTGGTAGCCGCACGGCATCACCAACATGGTTACGAATAAGAGAGACGATGGTATTGGAACCCACGAGCACTAGTAGTGTTGCCAGGCCTAATCCAAGGGCGTTGGCGACCGTAGAGGTGACTGCCAGCAGTGGGCAAAGTCCAAGTAGCTGCACCAGTGCGGGGTTGTTGCGCCATACACCGTTAGCGGTGATCTCTTTAACAGTTGATTGAGTCATTTTAAACTCTGTATTTCAGAAGATTGATCTAACGCTAACAGTCTCGACTTGTCTTGTTCAAAGTATTTAAGTGTGTTGACCAGCTGATTGATGACGGCTCTGGGTGTAATCGTTGCACCAGTGAACTGATCAAACGCGCCGCCATTTTTTTTAACCGCCCAAGCAGATGTCGGGGTATTTTTAAGAGAATGGCCATTAAAGTCCAGAATCCAATTACTCTTACGTAACTCAATTTTATCACCTAAACCTGGGGTTTCACGATGGTCAACGACCCTCACCCCAGCGATGCTTCCATCAACATTCACACCGACAATCATTGCAATATTACCGCTATATCCATCAGGGCTAACGGTAGGGATAATCGCCGCTATGGGGGTATTGTTGCTGCGAGCGATATAGATATCACCACCCTCATCGAGACCAAGTAGTGACCAGAATTGCTCGGGAATGGGTCTAGTGTCGAGTAAAAGATCATTGTCGTGCCGATTTGGAGGCACTATTTCAAGCAGAGCCTTTTGAGCGGCGACTCTTTCAGCATGGGCAATGCGGTCAGCGGTGAGGTTATTGATCGATGACAGTAATAATGCGGTTATTAAGGCAAATAATGCTAGTGCAACAGCATTTTGACGGACCGACTGTAAGATCATTCGCTCTTCTCCTTTGCTGTAGCGCGTCGGCTTTTATCATGGCCATAGGTTCTGGGTACGGTGTAATTATCAATAAAGGGTGCAGCAAAATTACCCAGTAGCACTGCAAATGCAACAGCATCGGGATAGCTTCCCCAGGCCCGAATAACATAAACAAGCAGGCCGATTAAAGCGCCATAGATCAGACGACCACGGTTGCTAACGGTGGAGGAAACTGGATCAGTGACGATAAAAAAGGCGCCTAGCATAGAGGCACCACTAAACAGGTGCATAATGGGCGATCCTGGACTGTTTGAACTACCACCATCCCAGAATAGCATTGACATTAACGCCAACGTCCCGAGCATTGCCATGGGGCCATGCCAGGTAAAAACACGTGCTTTTAGCAAGGCTAGACCACCGATTAAAAACGCCACATTAGCCCATTCCCAGCCAACTCCAGCAAAGCTGGCGCGGCTAAATAGCGTATTATTCTGATAGATTTGCTCAACCAGTAACCCATCATTATGCTTGAATAGGTCCAGTGGTGTGGCTCCCGTTACGCCGTCCACTGGGCTATTGTCAGTGAACACAATAGCCAATGACTCCAATAGTCCTGGATGGCTAATGTCGGCGGCAAGTAAAGAGATGGGCGTAACCCAAGTTGTCATCTCTATGGGGAACGAAATTAAGGCGACAACATAGCCGACCATTGCCGGATTAAAAGGGTTAAACCCTAGTCCACCGTATAGCTGCTTTGCGATGACAATTGAAAAGACGGTCGCTACAACGACTAGCCACCACGGTGCTAGAGGTGGCAATGCAATCGCTAAAAGCACTGCGGTGACCACTGCGCTGTAATCACGCAGATAAAAGTCGATCGGTCGGTTGCGCAGTTTAAGAACTAACGCCTCAGCAGAAATGGCTGAAAGAGTCGCTATTAATAGATTAATTAATAGACCCCACCCAAATTGATACGTTAGTACTAAGAAGCCCGGTAAGGTCGCTAAAACAACCAACTGCATAATCTCACCCGTTTTTTGACGAGCATGACCATGAGGTGAGCTTACTTGCTTAAAGACCATCAGTGACTTACCTCGGTCAGACGCTGTGTAGTTTGCTCAACTTTGCGCCGCGCAGCTTCAACGCTGGCCAATTGCTGCGCTTGTTGATGTGCACTCCCTTTGTTGGTAACTTGAACCAGCCGCTGTTGAGCTTCTTCCAAGCGCATTTGTGCCGCCAGCAATGTGCGTTGCAATTTAGCTTTTTGTTGCTCCGGTGATGCCTGTTTGGTAATTCCGCGTAGTTGCGCGGCTTTTATGATATCGGCAGCGGATGACCCAGTTGATTGTGTTGCAGATGGGGACATTTTTTTAGCTTGCTCAGTATTTAGTCGGCGGGCTTCGCGTTTAGATTCTCGAGCAATGTCTGCTTTTTCGAGCCTGACTTGCCTAAATTCAAAGCGTTCACGAGAGATCGCGGCAGTTGCCTTGGCAGCAAGAGCATTAGTGATATCACCTTTACTGCTCCGGTAATACTGTACTAATGGGATATTGCTAGGGCAGACATAGGAGCAGGCACCGCACTCGATACAATCAAAAAGGTTATGAGATTGTAGGCGCTCATGATCCTTCGCTCGGGAGTACCAATAGAGTTGTTGAGGCAGTAATGATGCTGGACAGGCCTCCGAGCAAAGGCCGCAGCGAATGCATGGTTGTGGAGGTTCGTCATCAGGTATTTCGGTATGACTTGGTGCCAGAATACACGTGCTAGTCTTGATCAGGGGTACTTCGCTAGAAGCGAGGCTGAAACCCATCATTGGGCCACCCATGATGAGCCTGCTACACAGAGCTTGGTCAAAATTGTTATGTTGAAGGAGGTGGCTTACCGGCGTACCGATTAAAATCTCATAATTGCGATTAACACCGCAAGCCTCACCGGCGAGGGTAGTGATTCGTGAGATAAGTGGCTCACCATCGATCACCGCACGCTTGATGGCAAACGCAGTGCCGCTGTTTAGGCAGACCATGCCAAGGTCAGCTGGTAATTGCCCACTGGGGACCTCTTTACCGGTGAGAATATAGATCAGTTGTTTTTCGCCGCCAGAGGGGTACTTGGTCGGAAAATACACCACCTCAATACCAGTGCCTTGGCAGTGCTGATTAAGCGCGTCAATAGCTTCGGGTTTATTATTTTCAATACCAATTAAAATCGTCTTTGGTTTACCCAGTAGATGACTAACGATGTCGATACCTTGAATAATCTGATCAGCACGCTCGCGGATGAGTATATCGTCAGCGGTAATATAAGGTTCACATTCAGTTGCGTTAATAATCAATGTATCTATGGGCTTTTTTGTTCCGCTATCAAGCTTGATTGCCGATGGAAAGCCAGCGCCGCCGAGGCCTGCAATACCTGCATCGGCGATTAGATCGCGGAGTTGCATAGCACTTGCCTGCTGATAGTTTGGATAGCTTACACGCTCTATCCAGCGATCTTCACCGTCACAGGTAATCTCTATGCAGACCGCCGACATCCCCGATGGATGAGCTACGGACCGCTCTTCAATAGCCGTTATCCAGCCGGAGCTAGGCGCATGAACGGCTGCACTAATGCCAGAGCTAGCAGAAGCCAGTTTTTGCCCTTTGAGAACTTTTTCACCCACTACAACACAAGTTTTTGCCGCGGTACCGGCATGTTGTGTAAGCGGTAATATAAGCTTTTCAGGCAGAGGCAAGTGACCGATATTTTTGGTGAGCGATTGCTCTTTATTGTCTGGCGGATGAACGCCGCCGGGCGTATTCCATGTCTGTCTCATGCGGCGTCCTCATGCATTCCGGAGGCCGTTGTGGCGATTAAATCAGCAGAATGTTCAGGTGCAGACCATTGCCATTGATGAATGTTTTCTATAATCGGTAGCATGTCGATGCAATCTACAGGGCATGGTTCAACACAGAGGTCACAACCAGTGCACTCATCTGCAATGACTGTATGCATTAGCTTTGCGGCGCCTAATATGGCATCGACAGGACAGGCTTGAATGCACTTAGTACAGCCGATACATTCGTCTTCTCGAATGTAAGCAATGGTTCTGATTTCCTCTTCACCATGCTCCTCATCTAGACTCGGTGCTGAGATATCCAATAAATTGGCGATTGCATTAATCGTTGATTGGCCTCCGGGGGGACATTTGTTAATGGCATCTCCATCAGCGATAGATTGAGCATAGGGACGGCATCCTGGAAAGCCACATTGGCCACACTGTGTTTGAGGTAACAGCTCATCAAGTTGCTGAACAATAGGATCGCTCCCGACTTTGAACTTCTCTGCAGCGTAGCCTAGCAAGCCGCCGAATAGAGTCCCCAGTCCAACTAGTGCTAGGAGGGCGGCGAGCATAGTATTGTCAGTCAGTAATGACATCATTTAAACAAGCCCACTAAAACCCATGAACGCCAATGACATTAAGCCAGCGGTAATCATGGCAATCGCAGCCCCCTCAAAGGGTTGCGGAATATCAGCAGCGGCTAATCGCTCACGCATCGCTGAAAAGAAAATTAGTACAAGAGAAAAACCAGCGCCGGCACCAAAGCCATAAAGGGATGACTGCAAAAAGTTGAGATCTTTATTAGCATTTTGTAGTGCTACGCCCAAGACCGCGCAGTTGGTTGTTATTAGAGGTAGGAATACGCCCAACACGCGGTACAGAAGAGGACTAGTTTTTTCAATAAACATCTTAGTGAATTGCACGACCGCAGCAATCACCAAAATAAAAGCGATGGTACGCAGATACATTAAGCCCAATGGCATCAATATCAACTCATTGACGATATAGCTGACCATTGCGGTAAGCGTCAGTACAAAGGTGGTTGCAGCCGACATACCAATGGCAGATTCAAGCTTTTTCGATACACCCATGAACGGGCACAGTCCAAGGAACTGCACTAGAACGTAGTTGTTGATCAGAATAGAGCTGACCAGAATGACGGCGAATTCTTGCATGCTCTTATTATAGTGCCTGTTGTCGATCTTTATTATTTTGGAATAGATCGATGCTATTCAACTTATATCACTCGATAGCGAGCCTTTCGTTATTCATAGGTCGGGCAAAAGTACAAGTCACTCCTAGTAAGTTCATGGACTCTTAGGTTACTCGCTGACCAGGCTGAGCGCCGCTATCAGGCTCTAATAGGTAGATACCTTTTTTATCTGCTGCGGCGAGCACCATGCCTTCAGACATTCCAAAGCGCATTTTGCGTGGCGCTAAGTTGGCAACCATAACGGTGAGTCGCCCTTCTAAAGACTGCGGATCATAGGATGATTTGATGCCTGAAAAAACTTGGCGTGTCTCACCACCAATATCCAAGGTCAATTGCAGTAATTTGTCTGCGCCCTCAACATGCTCGGCCTTAACAATTAGTGCAACGCGTAAGTCTACTTTAATAAAATCATCAAAACTGATCTCATCAGCCAAGGGTTCATCGGCCAAGGGACCACTAATTATGGGTTCAATAGCTTTGGGGAGATCCTGTTTACTAGCTTCAACCATAGCATCAACTCTCTCTTTTTCAATACGCTGCATGAGTGGTGTAAATGGATTTATTTGATGCTTAACCAGAGGCTGATTAACACTTTCCCAGGTCAAACTGTCATTCAAAAAAGTCTCTCCAGCTTCTGCCATAGAGGGCAACACTGGCTTAAGGTAAGTCAGTATCACTCTGAATATGTTGATGCCTAGAGAGCAGATGTCCTGAACTTTTTGTTGTTGGTCCGGATCTTTATTGAGTTTCCAAGGTTCTTTGGCAGCGATATATTCATTAGCTAAATCAGCCAATGCCATAATTTCACGAATAGCCTTACTGAAATCGCGATTCTCATAGTGGTTGGCAATGCTGTCTTTTGCGCCACTAACCTGATTCCATAGTGCTTGATTTTCAATAGTCGATGAAAGAATGCCATTATTACCATTAGTCAGAAACTTGGCGCAGCGGCTGGCGATGTTAACAACTTTACCCACCAAGTCACTGTTGACCTTCTGAATAAAGTCTTCCAAATTAAGATCAATGTCTTCTACCGACCCAGAAAGTTTAGAGGCGTAGTAATAGCGTAAATACTCTGGATTCAGATGATCCAAGTAACAGCGTGCATTAATAAACGTACCTCTGGACTTGGACATCTTTTTGCCATTTACGGTGACAAAACCATGCACACAAACCTTTGTGGGGGTGCGATAATTAGCACTCTTGAGCATTGCGGGCCAAAACAATGCATGGAAGTTAACAATATCTTTACCAATGAAGTGATAGAGCTCGGTGGAACTATCTTTTTCCCAAAAATGGTCAAAATCTATGGCTTCCCGCTCGCAAAGATTTTTAAAGCTCGCCATGTAGCCAATAGGAGCATCCAACCAAACATAAAAAAACTTGCCCGGCGCATCAGGGATTTCAAACCCAAAATAAGGCGCATCACGGCTGATGTCCCACTCCTGCAGGCCACTGTCTAACCACTCACCCAGCTTATTCGCCACTTCTTTTTGGACCGTGCCACTATTGACCCATTGCTTTAGAAAGTCGGTAAATTCAGGTAATTTAAAGAAGTAATGGACAGATTCTTTTTCAATTGGGGTAGCACCAGATATAACCGACACAGGGTTGATGAGATCAACGGGTGAATAAGTTGCTCCACAGACTTCGCAATTATCACCATACTGATCATCAGTTTTACATTTTGGGCAGGTACCTTTTACGTAGCGATCGGCCAAAAATAGCTTCTTTTCTGGATCAAATGCCTGAGTAATAGAACGTTTTGCAATATGATCATTGGCTTTCAAGCGATTGTAGATTAACTCTAAAAAAACTCTATTTTCTTCTGAGTGAGTAGAGTGGTAGTTATCAACGCCTATTAAAAAATCTTTAAAGTCGGCTTCGTGAATAGTGCGCATGTCGGCGATGTGCTGTTCTGCAGAGATACCTTTTTCATCTGCCTTGAGCATTATGGCTGTGCCATGAGCATCGTCCGCAGAAACGTAGTAACATTCATGACGGCGCATTTTTTGAAAACGAACCCACACGTCAGTTTGGGTATACTCTAAGATATGGCCCAGGTGCAGCGCTGCATTGGCATAGGGTAGGGCGTTAGTAACCAGAATTTGACGTTTTGACGACATGGTAGGGATCTTTTAGTCTTTATTATAAAGACGCGAGTATAGCGATTTTATGGTAACTTTTCATCGGCTATTCAGTTCGCTAGCATCAGTTTAGCGAGTTATTCAAAAACAGTAATAAGTTGGAGTATTTTTTGTGTTGACCCAAGTTAAAAATATTATTGCAGTTGCTTGTGGTAAGGGTGGTGTGGGTAAGTCAACCACCGCGGTTAATTTAGCTCTGGCCTTACAGCAGGCTGGTCAGAAAGTAGGTCTTCTTGATGCCGATATTTATGGGCCCAGTATTGCCATGATGCTGGGTGTCGAGGAAAATACTCGGCCTCAGGCAGTCGATGAAAAATATTTCAAACCCATACAGGCACATGGGTTGTCGACGATGTCGATGGCTTATTTAGTGACAGATAAAACACCTATGGCATGGCGCGGACCAATGGCTGCTGGCGCATTACAGCAGCTACTGCAACAAACTGCATGGGGTGAGCTAGATGTGTTGGTTGTGGATATGCCGCCGGGTACTGGCGATATTCAGCTTACACTCGCGCAAAAGGCTCAGGTGGCTGGAGCAATTATCGTCACAACACCTCAGGATATTGCTCTGCTTGATGCGCAAAAGGGCATCGAGATGTTTTTAAAGGTGAATATTCCGGTGTTGGGTATTGTTGAGAATATGGCAGTTCATATCTGTAGCCAGTGTGGACACGGCGAACATATTTTCGGTGACGGCGGTGGGGCTAGAGTTGCTGATGAGTATGGCACTAAATTATTAGGTAGTCTGCCGTTAGAATTAGTCATTAGGCAGCAGGGTGACCTTGGTATACCTGCAGTGGAGGCGCTTAAAGATAGTGTGATTGCGCAGCAATATCGAGATATTGCCAACTCGGTCCTCGTTGAGTTAGCCGCTATGGATAGCGATGAAGGGCCAGAGATTGTCTTTGAATAATTGCACTTAAGTATTAAGACTGGTCTTGCTGAAAGACTGTAAATGCGTATCATACCGGCTATATTCTTAAGTCGGTGCGATCTGCACCTGATGGACCAACCGAGAGACATTAATTCATGAGCATCAAATCAGATAATTGGATACGACGTATGGCTGAAAGTCAGCAAATGATCTCACCCTTTGAGCGAGAGCAGGTACGATATTCTGGAGACGAGCGTGTGATCTCTTATGGGACATCTAGCTATGGTTATGACGTGCGTTGTGCCAATGAATTTAAAATTTTCACGAACGTCCACTCCAAAACAGTTGACCCAAAGAACTTTGATGAAGATTCTTTTGTTGATGTTTCAGGAGACTATTGCATTATTCCACCAAATTCATTTGCGCTGGCAAGAACCATTGAATATTTCAAAATTCCACGTTCGGTGTTGACAATTTGCTTGGGTAAATCGACCTATGCCCGCTGTGGCATTATTGTCAATGTGACTCCTCTTGAGCCAGAGTGGGAAGGTCATGTCACTCTAGAATTTTCCAATACGACTAATCTTCCAGCAAAAATCTATGCTAATGAAGGTGTTGCCCAGATGCTATTTTTTGAATCTGACGAGGTTTGCGCCACGTCTTACGCAGATCGTGGCGGAAAATATCAAGGGCAGACTGGCGTGACGCTTCCAAAAACGTAATGGCGAACGTATTAGTATTTCTTTGACCTCAGCTGGTACCGCTGGGGTCGAGTAGGGCATTCTTGAGAAGTAGCGCTTGTTTCTGAATTCGTTTCGTGTTTTCAGGACCACTGCGAACTAACTGTTTTTGCAGTGGCGATAGAGACTCAATTTCTGGATCAGCAAATTTGTAAGCAACAGATTCGCGGGTCAACCGAATCGGTTCAACAATAATGGGTGCTGAGAGAATTTGTTCTAGGGCGGTTAAAATAATGCCATCCATTTGCCGAGGCTGATAACCAAGCTCAGAGAATGCGCGTTCTATAAGAGGTCGAGAGAAATGGAACATTTGCGCCATTAATTTCATGTCAATGGAAGTCAGAACCAAAATGGATGAGTTGTAGCGTTCATAATTACCTGCGTTTAGCCAGATCCCATCTTCATCACGATGCGTGGTAAATTTCCCCTCTGGGGCACTCAATGGAAAAATCTTACTAAGGACCATGCCTCTGGAGAGACCGTCCAGATAACTGGCTGTTCGACGCAGTAAATCGTTTGTAGCAAGCCAGGACTGCAAATTATCTTTGTTGCTCATCAGTGCCACTCGTTTGCGAACGAATGAATCACTCTCATCCAGCGACGGCAGTGCTGGCGTCTCTTCTACTACCTGATTCGCTGTAACAATGGCACTTACTGTTTCCGGTATGGACGCCTCGGGCACGTCAGGCTCAGTGATCGCGGTGACTATATTTTGCTCAGGTATCGATAAAATTTCTTCATCGACTAAACCATCTTGCTGCGCTTGGTATAAAACTCCACCAACGATAATGATTGACGCTAATGTGCCGAGTACAAGGATAAATTTGCTCGTGTTGTTAGAAGTTCGAGGTGCAGTCATGACTCACTCGCTTGGATTATTTCCAATGGGACTATATCGCGACCCGCGATTTGTCCTTTAGTTATATTAAGTTCGTGGCTATCGCCATTTTCGAGATGAGATAATTTCACAATAAGAAATTCCCAATCATCAGCCAACCAAATGATAGTTTCGCGCTTTTTATCCTGATTGACAACTCTGCGCAGTTTTGTGGTGTTTAAAGGGCCAAGACTCGTTGTTAAAACTTCTGAAGCGATCACTTCATAGTTGTACTGTTTGCGCTTATCGCGAGACATTACTGAGTAGTAAAAAGTACTTTCAGCCGCTTTTAAGTCTCGGCGTATTTGTAATTTATGAGTCATTAAATCAAGTGTTCCCTGCGTTACGGGAACCACGTTGCTAGTGTCATTTTTTGTATAAGTGAGTTGCCCAGCATTCCAATCAAATAATTGGCTTTCACGGCGAGAGACCCCCATTAATGATCTTTTGTAGTGGTAGCTCCGCGGAATTAGCTGGCCAAGGGTATTTAATTCAAATTGTGCTTTTTCGGTAATTTTACCAAAAATACTATTGGCTTCAGATGTTTCACTATAGGTGTCAGCGTCCAGTTGCTCTAACTGATATTTGGCTGTGATAGCTATACCGTTGTAATTCGCGCTGTAACTCGCGGCATAGTCGACTAGCTCCGAACTATGTGCCGGCACTAAAAAAGTGGTGGCGATGACACCCGAAAAGATACGGACATACCTTAGTAATGTCGATAAAAAAACTGGATTGGCGATGTCTGTAAAGCGGGACATTTTTCTCCTCAACGCACAAAAACTCAAATCATTAACCACTTAGAGTCTTATTAATAGCTAATGTTCACTCTCACTAGAAAATAGTAATCCACTTTCACCAACGGCTGTACCATCATGGAAAACCTTACCCTGATCCATCACCACTCGACCCTGACAATACCATTGTGCAACCACTGGGTAGATTTCATGCTCTACGATCAACACGCGTGCAGCGAGATCAACAGCAGTGTCCTTGGGCAAAATAGGCACCGCTGCTTGCAATATGGCGGGCCCGCCATCTAACTCAGAGGTAACAAAATGTACAGTGGCACCTGCGGTTGAATCGCCCGCCTCAATGGCTCTTTGGTGCGTGTTTAGCCCTGGATATGCCGGCAGTAAAGACGGATGAATATTGATGAGTTTGCCGATGAACTGATTAACAAAACCGTCAGTGAGTATGCGCATAAAACCTGCTAAAACAACTAAGTCCGGCGTAAAACTAGTGATTACTTCGGCCAGATGCTGATCAAACTCTTCTCTTGATTGAAAGGCGCGATGGTCGATCACTATGTTAGGAATGTCCGCCGCGGAAGCTCGATCAAGACCTTTAACGCCTGGCCTGTTACTAATGACGGCCATAACTTTACCATCGACAATTCCGGCGCTGCAGGCGTCAATAAATGACTGCAGATTTGAACCGCTACCCGAAATAAGTATTACGATTTTACTCAGTGGCTGATCGCCAACGGTCATTGGCGGAGTCCAAGTAATTCAACCTGCTCATCGCCCGGCAACATTGGCTGAATGTCACCTAAAACAAACGCTATCTCTCCATTATCAGCGAGCTTTACAAGAGCGGCATCTACTGAAGACGCAGGTACACAGATAACCATGCCAACGCCGCAATTTAGCGTACGGTGCATTTCATGTTCATCGATATTACCGCCTTTCTGTAACCAGTCGAAAATCGCAGGGCGTTGCCATGCGTCAAGATTAATCATCGCCTTGGCATTGTCTGGTAAAACACGAGGAAGATTCTCCAATAGACCACCGCCAGTAATGTGAGCTAGAGCATGCACTGGAGATTCTGAGATTAGTTTGAGTAAAGATTTGACATAAATTTTGGTCGGCGCCATGAGTAAATCAATTAGAGGCTGACCCTCCAATTCTGTGGTAGCAGGATTGGTACCTGTGACTTCGAGAACTTTTCGGATAAGAGAATAACCGTTCGAGTGGGGTCCACTTGATGCTAGCCCAATCAAAACATCCCCAGTGGCGACTTTACTGCCATCAATGATTTCAGATTTCTCCGCAATTCCAACGCAAAAGCCAGCCAAATCATAGTCTTGATCTTCATACATTCCAGGCATTTCTGCGGTTTCCCCACCAATTAATGAGCAACCAGATAGTTCGCAACCGTCGGCAATACCATTGACAACTGCAGCAGCGGTATCTATATCAAGTTTTCCAGTCGCGTAATAATCAAGAAAGAATAATGGTTCGGCGCCGCATACGATAAGATCGTTGACACACATGGCAACTAGATCGATGCCAACAGTATCGTGTCTTCCATAATCCAGAGCCAATCTTAGCTTGGTACCCACCCCGTCGGTACCTGATACCAACACGGGTTGTTTGTAGCCAGCGGGTAGTTCAAATAATGCTCCAAACCCGCCTAGTCCGGCCATTACCTCAGAGCGGCGCGTGCGTTTTGCAGCACCTTTTATTTTTTCGATTAAAGCATTGCCAGCATCAATATCAACACCCGCATCTTTATAGCTCAATGATGGTTTATTTTCGGCCATGGGGAAACGTCCTATTTGAAAGTCGACATTTTAGCGCGGCTATCATAGAGGCGCTATTTTTTAATTGATGTTATTTTAAAATAACGATATTTTTATCAATAAGGCTAATCTTGATAAACCGCTGTTACAATACAAAAATCCAGTTGGAGTAGTGATGTTAAGAAAAGTATTAGTCATATTATTGTTCATGAGCAGTCCTTTCAGTAATGCTGAAGAGGTTGAGAATCTCTACGTTAGCTTAGTACCTGTTGCGGATCAAAGCGCGGAGTCGAAGGAGCGTGGTATCAGTGATGCGTTAAAGAATGTTTTAGTTAAATTGACCGGCAACGGTGACGTTTTGCAATTAAGTCGTTTGGCCACGATTTTTGATAATGCCAGTGCCTATATAGATGCCTTAAGTTTTCAAGATTTACCAATAACCAATAATCTGACCTCTCAAGACTCAGCCGCTCAAAAGGTCGGGTTGCGAGTATCATTCTCACGGTCGGCCATTGACGAGCTCATTCGTAACAACCAGCTGCCGGTACTGCCGTCGAATAGGCCAAAATTGTTAGTCTGGATTGTCTTAGATGATGTAACAACTGGCCGAGAGTTTTTGGGGCAGGATGCCTCCAGTTTGGACGCTGACAATAACCTAGGAGCAGAAGTTCTGGCCGAATTATCAAATATTATGACAGAGCGAGGGATCCCTTACATGCTTCCCACCTTTGATTTGGAAGACCAGCTGGCTCTGCCTATCGATTCGGCTTGGAATCTGAGGGCAGACGAAATCCAATCGGCATCGCAAAGATATAGTGCAGACGGCTGGGTTGCATTACGTTTTTATCGAACCTCAATCGGCGAGGTCCGTGGTGCTTGGGTTTATCAAGCTGCCGGCCAACGTCAGATAGGTGATTTCAATACCGAAAATGACGAGCTTTTCGTCACCTCTGTTGTCAATAATATTTTAAACAGTTTGACTCGCTCTTTTAGTTACATTCCTAGGGGAGATACTAATTCGCTACTTGTCGAAATTGCTGGAATAAACTCCTACAATGACTATCAGCGTGTTAACGAGCAGTTTAAGAAACTCGAGATAGTGAGTTCATTTGACTTATTTTCAACCAAAGAAAGTCAAATTACTTTTTCAGTGGCTGCCGAGGGCGGGGCGGCACTGCTACATAAGGCTTTGGTGCGCAGCGGTTATTTTCGCAGCCGCGGGGATGATTTACCGAAAGATAGCCAATATCTCATTTTTGACTGGATGGCAAAATGAAACCAACTGAACAACTGAGCCTGGCCATTGCACTAGATGACCAAGCCACCTTTGACAACTACTATGCACCTAACGGCACTCCTCAGCATATGGCGACTTTCTTGCTTAAAGACGAGGGTCGTAAATTTGCGTATCTGTCCGGTGGGAGCGGTACCGGATTGTCCCATCTTCTCCAAGCTATTTGTCAGACCACTGTACTGGGGAAAAATGTAGGTACTGTGTATTTACCACTAAAAGATTTACACAGCTACCCGCCAAATCAAGTGTTGGAGGGCCTAGAGAAAGCACCTCTAGTGTGTATTGATGATTTGCAATTGGTGGCTAGCATCCAAGACTGGCAAATACCGTTGTTCAATTTATTTAATAATTGTCGCGACTCGGGCACACGCTTGGTGATTGCAGGGCATCAATCAGTGGATCAACTAGATATTCCGCTTGCCGACTTATTGTCTCGACTGAAATCGGGTGTCTCGTTGCATTTGCCTCACTTTAATGACGCTGACCAACGACGGCTGCTTCAGTATCGATCTAGTCGACGTGGTTTATATCTGTCTGATGATGTTGCTCTTTTTCTACTCCATCGATTGCCTAGAGATACCCATACATTGATGGAGGCATTGGAACAGCTAGACAAGGCTTCGCTCCGCGAACAGCGCCGGTTAACCATGCCGTTTGTGAAGGAAACATTGGACCTTTAGCGGCAAAGTGAGGGCGAGACTTTGCAATATAAAAGGTGCTGTTAAGTGGGATTTTTGACTCTCAAGCCTTACTCTCTAAAATGCGTTTTTCAATAACGCCTTGATCGTATAACTTTAGAAAAGTTTCTGTAACCTTTACATCGAACTGTGTGCCACTCTTTTCTTTATTGTATGTAATAGCTTCATCGATCGTCCATGCCGATTTAAAGAGGGCATTTCTCACAATATAAATAAATATCTTTGGGATCATTTAAAGCATTGATAAAAGTTAAAGGCTCCAAGACCTTTTTGACGTAACGTAAAGGACTACTGTCAGGGATTGAATAGTTCGAAACTGATACCAAACCCAGCCTTTGCAAGGACCCTACAACATTACCATTCAACTCAGTGATCAAAGTTTCAAAGGGGGACATTTCTTTGCGACGATAGTCAATCTGGTAGTCATCTAAGTCAGCTATTTCGGCGGCCACCAATATAGCATCATTAAGATCACCTAATTGATCGACTAAACCATTCGCCAGCGCCTGATTTCCCGTCCAGACTTGACCTTGGGCAATTTTATGAATTGCTTCAGGCGTTAAGTTTCTACCATTAGCAACCAGGGTAATAAAACGAGTGTAAATATTATCGACACCGGCTTGAATAATGATTTTAGTTTGCTTTGTGAGAGGGCGATCGAGTTCCATCATAGCGGCAATGTCTGTGGTGCCAACACCATCGGAATAGATGCCCAACTTTGCCAGAGATTGGTCAATAGTAGGAACAAGCCCCCATACGCCGATGGAGCCCGTGACGGTTGTTGGCATTGCTAGTATTCTGTCGGCTTCTGCGGCGATCCAGTAGCCTCCTGATGCAGCAGCGCTGCTCATCGAAACCACCACTGGGATACCTTTATCCCGAGTTGCGTTGATTGAGTCACGAATAATTTCAGATGCAAACGCGCTACCGCCGCCGCTGTCAATTCTCAAAACTACCGCTTTTACGCTATCATCGTTACGCAATTCTTCGAAAATGGACGCCAAGGTATCACCACCTATACTACCTTCCGGCTGCTGCCCATCCATAATAGAACCGCTTGCCACCACAATGGCTATTTGATTTTGAGCGTTTGAAGTTTCTTTATTGGCAAGACGTGTGTTGGATAGATAACTGTTCATATCAATGCTGTTAAAGTTACTATCTTCACCCGCTATGTTAGCGTTTAAGTAGCTCTGAATGCCTGAGCGGTTGGTTATCCTGTCAACTAAGCCTACAGCTTTCGATAGGGCCGCGCTATCGCCTTTGTACTGTTCAAGGGAAGTATGTAATTCATTGGCATACTTATTGAGAGTACCGGTATCTAGATCTCTTAGAGACTCTACTTCTGACGTATAGGACTTCCATAGATCATCCAGTAAAACACCTGTTTCCTTCCGCACTTGAGAGGACATACTATTGCCCATTAGTGGCTCTACTGCGCTTTTATAGTCGCCAACGCGAAAAATGTTCATCGTAATTTTTAGCTTATCTAGAGCGTCCTTAAAATAGCTTCTATATGAGCCAAAGCCAGTGATCATAACTCCGCCTAACGGATTGAGTATTATTTCATCGGCATGTGCAGCAAGAAAATATTGTGACTGTGTGAAATAATCGGCGACGGCAATAATCGGCTTATCAGTCGCTTTGAAACGTCGCAGGGCTGACCCTATTTCTTGTAATTTACTGAGACTAGCACCGGCCATATAGTCGGTATCTAGTAGTAAATGAGTGATTCTATTGTCGTCTTTAGCAGTATCAATGGCTTCGATAATGTCCCTCACTAAGGTTTCATTACCCTGCTGGCTTCCTTGGGACAGAATCTGGGCGAGGGGATCAATATAACTTTTTTGATCAACTAATAACCCTTGGGGCGCAAGATACAAAGCGCCTTCGGTGGGAACTGGTTTGAGGTTTTCTGCGAACATGCCGCCAATGACTGAGATCACAACAACCAGAATCAAGAAGCTGAATGCATGACGTATAGCGGTTAACGCACTACCGATAAATGTAGAGATCCGACGTATTAAACCCGGTTTTTTGTCAGTCACTTACAAATCCTTTTATGTATTAGTTTGGTTTCTAAAGAACGTTTTTTTGTCTCAGTCTTGCATTGCCCGTTGCTGCTACGAACAATACAACAATTAGCACTAACTCGGCAATGTCGAGCAATAAAGGATCTGGAACACTCAGTTTATAAGTCGCAATAGCAAAGTACAGTAAGAGCACAAAACACAGCCAAATCAGAGTGCGTAGTCTGCCTTTGATAATGCCAGAAATAAATACTGCCAGTGGGGCAAGGGACATAAAGTAGATTATCAGAGGTGCGCTTTGCAGCCAAAGATTAGTTGTTAATACGATCAACAATATGAAAAAACTGCCCTGTGTTGCGAGTCTTGAAATGGTTATTTTACGTTCTACCTTCACCGATACCTTCCTGACGTTATTATTAAATGGTGGATTATGTTGAGGTACTTAATTTTTTGGCGAGCATAGCTAGGCGAGCCCCTTGAGATCGACAAATCTGCACTTCTTCTGAACTTAATGCATCGGACTCAACATGGCTTGAGCCATAGGGCGTCCCGCCAGTGGTGGTTGTTGTTAAGGCTGTTTCAGAGTAGGGCACGCCCGCAAGAAGCATACCTTGGTGCAGCAAAGGTAACATCATCGACAACAACGTGGACTCTTGTCCGCCATGCAGACTTGACGAGGATGTGAAAGCGCCTGCTGGTTTGTCGACGAGGGCTCCTCTCAGCCAGAGGCTGGCGGTACCATCAATAAAATACTTCAGAGGTGCGGCCATGTTGCCAAATCGCGTAGGGCTGCCAATCAGTAAACCGGCGCAATTGGCTAAATCGTCTTCAGAGCAGTAGATATCGCCATTAACGGGGATATCGTCTTGGGTGGCTTCGCATACGGTTGATATAGCAGGTACCGTTCGTAACCTCGCCTCCAATCCGGCGCTTTCAATCCCTAGTGCGATTTGCTCGGCAAGCATTTTCACGTGTCCGTGGAGGCTGTAGTAAAGAACTAAAATATAAGTGTTTTCAGTATGAGTAGTCATTATAAGAGGCCAAGTACAGTTTCAGGAGGTCGTCCAATGACGGCTTTGTCACCAACAACCACAATAGGACGCTCTATTAAAGCAGGATGCATTACCATGGCGTCAAGTAATTGTTGCTCAGTGACCATCGTTGCATCTAATTGTAAGCGTTTGAAGTCAGTTTCATTTCGACGAATGAGCTGGCTCGGGGCCAAGTTTAGCTTCTGCAACACTGATGTTAGGTCTGCAGCGCTCATTGGATCTTTGAGGTAAAGAACAATTTCAATATCGATATTTTTGGCACGCAAAATGTCCAGCGTCTGGCGTGATTTCGAACATCTAGGGTTGTGATAGATTGTGGCCATATTTTTATAGATACATGCATTTTTGCTTAGCTACATTGTAAGACTAATTCGCTAAAACAGAAAGAATCTTGAGCGCTCTATTAGTGACCCTTTTCTAGTACCCACCGCGGTTATTTTTAGTCAATAATTTATATAAAGTACGGTATGCTATGGGGGAGTAGACCATTGTTATACTGGTTGCATAAATCGATTGGCACAAGGAATGGAAATGTTAAAAAAATTATTTTTCATCGGGTTGTTGTTAGTAGGATGCTCCTCCGATGTTGGCTACCCTACATTAGACGGAGAATCTATCGATGTAGCGTCACCTGGAAAATTATTAGTTATTAATTATTGGGCAGTATGGTGTGCGCCCTGTCGCAAAGAAATTCCTGAACTCAACGAACTTGCGGCGCATCACGTTGATCGTTTAACTGTGTTGGGCGTAAACTTCGATGGCTCGCAAAAAGACACTTTGCGTAGCGAAATTAGTAAGCTTGGTATCCAATTTCCAAGTTTTACTAGTGACCCCAGAGTTACCTGGGGTTTAGAGCCAGTCTCGGTATTGCCTGAAACGTTAATCATTAGCCCAGAAGGTAAGCTTTTACACAGATTGATAGGTCCGCAAACGCTCGCATCATTAGAGGCGCTGCTTTAGTAGATTCCCCTCATAGGGTATAGCCAATTACTGGGTGGGCTAATACAGTCCTCCTTTCAAATAAAAAACTGTTGCAGAGGTAATTATGAAAGATTTACGAAAATTTTATATTGATGGTCAGTGGGTCGATCCTATTCAGAGTAACGACCTGGCTGTTGAGAATCCGGCTAATGAAGAGCTTGTGGCAACCATATCATTGGGTGCGGCGGCTGACGTAAATCTTGCTGTAGCAGCCGCTAGACGTGCGTTTCAAGGTTTTTCTCAGACCCCAGTTGATGAGCGAATTGCTTTGATGGAAAAGCTCTTGCAAATTTATATGGATCGCTATGATGAGATGGCTGTGGCTATCTCTGTTGAAATGGGAGCGCCGATCTCTTTCGCCACTGCTGCCCAGGCAGACTGTGGACGCGGCCATATCAGTACGGCTCTTGAAGCATTAAAGCAATTTGAGTTTGAACGACAGGTTGGCAACACGCGAATTGTTAAAGAAGCTATCGGCGTCTGTGGGTTTATAACGCCGTGGAATTGGCCCATTAATCAAATCAGTTGCAAGGTAGCCCCTGCATTAGCAACAGGTTGCACAATGGTGCTTAAGCCCAGTGAGATCGCTCCAATCTCAGGTTATTTGTTCACTGAGATGATGGATCAGGCCGGCTTCCCCGCTGGCGTTTACAACATGGTAAACGGTGATGGCCCCAATGTGGGATCGGTCATTTCTAGCCACCCCGAAGTAGACATGGTGTCATTTACTGGATCAACGCGTGCCGGAATTTTGGTCGCCAAAGCGGCTGCTGATACCGTTAAGCGGGTAACTCAGGAGTTGGGAGGAAAGTCGCCAAATATTATTTTTGAAGACGCTGATCTTGAGAAAGCAGTAACCGCCGGAGTTACTCACATGATGGGCAACACTGGTCAATCCTGCAATGCGCCATCTCGCATGTTAGTTCAGTCATCTGTGTATGGTAAAGCACTGGCTATCGCAAAACAGGCTGCCGCGAATGTAGCAGTAGATCAGCCTACTAAAGAAGGCTGGCATTTGGGGCCGCTCTCTAGCCGAGCACAGTTTGATAAGGTGCAAGGATTGATTCACACGGGTATCGAAGAAGGTGCGACGCTAGTAGCAGGAGGCCTTGGTAAACCAGAGGGTTTAGAGACTGGTTATTTTGTAAAACCAACCATTTTTGGCGATGTGAACAATGAAATGACAATCGCTCGTGAAGAAATATTTGGACCTGTGTTAACCATGATTCCCTTTGACAGTGAAGAGCAGGCTATCGAAATAGCAAATGATACGCCCTATGGTTTGTCCGCATACTTCAGTACGGGAAGCGAAGAGAGAGCAAAGCGAGTCGCCGGAAAGTTGCGGGCAGGCATGGTTAGCGTTAATAGCGCCTCGCAAAACTACACTGCACCCTTTGGTGGCTACAAGCAATCGGGTAATGGCAGAGAGTGGGGTGAGTTTGGTTTTGATGATTTCTTAGAAATAAAAGGTATTACAGTCTAATTATGATCTGATGGTTAGGTGCTCAGTCTCATCGCTGAGCACCTAACAGCAAGACGATTTTAAATCTTTCGTTTATCGATTTTCACGGTCACGAAATACATGATAGCCCCGGCCACAATGATGGCGATTCCCATAGAGCCCTCTTGAGGCTTCGAAATAAGAACATAAATTAGAGTCCATAACGTAACCGCTAGATAAATTAGTGGTGCTATAGGGTAGCCAAAGGTTCGGTAAGCCCCTTTTATATTGAGCTTTTTCAAGCGCAATATAAAAACCCCAATCACCGAAAATAAGGTATTAATACCAAGCACAAAACTGGAGAACACTAAAATCGACTCAAAGGTTGCACTAACAATAAAAATAATGGCTAGCGTGCTTTGGAATATGATGGCGGTAGTGGGAATGCCGTTGCTATTAACCCGGCTTAATCCCTGAAACAGCCTAAAATCTTCACCGATTACTTGCAGAACTCTCGGACCGGCTATGGTCATTGCGCTCACAGTTGAGATAAGCAACATCGCCAAGACAGCCCCCATGGTTTTACCTGCGGTATCCCCCAGAGCATGATCGGCAACAATAACGCCAACCTCTAATTTTCCTTCTAACAGCGATATGGGCGCGGCGCTTAAAAAAGTAAAATTAAGTAGTAGATAAATCAGCATTACCGATACCGTGCCAATTAAGAGAACGATCGGTAAGCTTCGTTGAGGATCATCCAGTTCGCTGGTGACGTAGGTTACCGCGTTCCAACCGGTATAGGCATAGTTGACATAAATCAATGACACGGCAAAAGCACCGCTAAACAATAATTTTTCATCACCTGCACTAGGCATAAGGTTTATCGGCTGGGGAGCGCTGCCCCAAATGAAAATAGTCAGACAAAATACCAAGATCAAAATGACTTTGAGAGCGGTGAAGATTTGTTGAAAACTACTGCTAGCCTGCCGAGACAAGCAATGAATACCCGTTAGTAAAATAACCAGAACAACGGCTGAACCAGTCCGCGGTAGTTCTGGAAATACTGCGGATAAATAGGCGCCAAAAGTCATAGCGGCCAGCGCGACGGGCGCGGCAAATCCTACAGTGGCAGATACCCAACCTGAAATAAAGCCGGCGCAAGGATGGTAAAGCCGACCAAGAAAATTATATTCGCCGCCGGAGCGAGGTAAATTCGCACCAAGTTCAGCATAGGTGAGCGCACCGCAGAGCGCTGTCAAACCGCCGATTAGCCAAAGCATCATTAGCGCAAAGTATGACTGAATACCGAGTAGCTGAAATCCCAAGCTGGTAAAAACGCCAGTTCCTATCATGTTGGCAACAACCACAGAAATGCCGGTCATCTTAGAAAATTTTTGCATAGTAACCTTGCAGGCGAACGTTATTTTTTCAGCACTTTACCCTAGCGCTTGACTTTGTGCAGTAAATTCCCGAAATCATTGAAATGACATTTCGTATGCCATAAGCTGACCCTAGTATTACCCCCGCTTATTTTACGTCGCATAAATGTAAAATACCTCAATGCAAACTAGTTGAGAGTGGGCGTTGTGGGCTGAGACTAAAAAACATCACGTTGTAGGGAACAAGAACAATGAAAAAAATGATCTTAGTGCTTTGTGCCATGGCGAGTGCAATGACTAGTGCAGAGACAAGCAAAAACGTCTATTTTGGTGACACTCACCTGCATAGCTCTTATTCCTTTGACGCATTTTTAAATAATAATCATAGTGCCGACCCAGATACAGCCTATCGTTGGGCTAAGGGCCAGCCGGTGATACACCCATACAATCGTGCTCGAGTACAGATTGATACGCCGCTGGATTTTTTAGTGGTTTCAGATCATGCGGAGATGTTGGGTGTTATGCGAGCCGTCCGCGAAGACACAATAATAAAAGAAGACCTTGGCTGGATTGGAAATATCAAAAGATGGTATGCGTTTAGGCTGATGAATGACGCTATTGATACTGATACAGGATTACAGTTTTTTGGACAATTCTTACCCAAGATTGCCGCGGATAATGATCATAGCGACCCAGTTCAAAATGCCAGTAATAACATTTCAGATGTGAATATTTTTGGTGACACGACACAAACATCACAAATGGCTTGGGATGATATTATTGAGAGTGCAGAACGCCACAATGACCCGGGTACTTTTACCAGTTTACTAGGTTGGGAATGGAGTTCTATTCCTATGGGAGCCAATTTACATCGTATTGTTATAACCCCAGATGGTGCCGATAAAGCTAGGCAGTTTTTACCTTATGGGTCAGATAAAAGTCAGTATCCAGAGGATCTCTGGCGATGGTTAGAGGAAACTCAGCAACGCACGGGAACGCGATTTATGGCGATTCCGCATAACTCGAATATCTCTAAAGGCTATATGTTTGACGATACTAGCTTGCGAGGAGAGCCTATTAGTGCTGATTATGCTCGTCGCAGAATCAAGTGGGAGCCTATTGTCGAAGTCACTCAGATTAAAGGAGACAGTGAAACGCGAAGTGATTTTTCTCCGGAGGATGAATTCGCAGATTTTGAGAACTACGATCACTATATCCAGCAGGGAAAATCCAAATATAAGAGCTCTACCGCAGATTATATTCGACCGGCATTAAAAAAAGGGCTAACGATTGAGCAAGATATCGGCGTCAATCCCTACAAATTCGGACTAATTGGATCCACGGATGCTCACTCTGGCCTGTCCTCTGCCGAAGAAGGCAACTTTTGGGGGAAAATGGCTAAAGACTCAACGCCTGAAACGAAAGAACGCTTTGGAAGTATCAGCTCTTCTAACGGTTGGAATATGTCTGCGTCTGGTTTGGCTGCCGTCTGGGCTAAAGAGAATACGCGTGAGGCAATCTATGCTGCCTTTAAGCGTAAAGAAGTATATGCCACCTCAGGTCCTCGATTACGCGTTCAAATGTTTGCAGGATGGGATTTTCCTGAAGGTGCCGAGACTAGCGACAGCTTCGCTCTTATGGGCAGTCAGTACGGTGTACCCATGGGTGGTGATTTAGTGGCTAATGATAACAACGGCAAAGCGCCTGTGTTTTTATTACGAGCTGTAAAGGACCCTGTGGGAGCCAATTTAGACCGCTTACAAGTGGTTAAAGGTTGGGTTGACAATGCGGGTGAGCAGCAAGAGAGAGTTTACAACGTAGCTTGGTCGGATGATCGGAGCTTAGATGCGAGCGGGAATCTTACGGCTGTCGGCAATACAGTAGAACTAAGTTCTGGCCGCTACACCAATACGATTGGTCAATCGGAATTCTCTCTGAAGTGGACGGACCCAGATTTTAGTGCACAGCAATCAGCATTTTATTATGTCCGAGTGTTACAAATCCCGACACCCAGGAATGGACTGTTGGACAGTTTGGCACTGCAATTAGATGAGCCTCCAAGAGGGCCAAAAACGATTCAAGAGCGCGCCTACTCCTCGCCTATTTGGTACACACCCTAAAAATGGACTCACTTATGTTATTGATTAAATAGTGTCGTCGATGAAATTATCTTACGGTGGTTTGGTTAAAGAACCTTTACTACAGTTTTTGGTCATCGGCCTTATATTGTTTGGCGGCGAGCGGCTGTTGAATGCTGATGATTATGCAGACAGCCACTATAAAATTTTGGTTGATGACGAAGTGTTGACTCAATTTCTGCAGCAACGAGCGAAGCAATATAAACCCGAGCAAGCCATTCAGGCATTAGCTGCAATGGACAGCGGAGAGCTGGCGTTGCTCACTGATGACTACGTTCGAGGGGAAGTACTTTATCGAGAGGCCCTCGCATTAGATTTAGATCGGGATGATCCTATTATTCGTCGTCGACTTATGCAGAAGATGGACTACCTAGCTCAGGGTTTTTATGACGAAATAGAGCCTCTCACACAAGATGACTTAACAGCTTTTTACGAGGTAAATAGGGAAGACTACAGGAAGCCTGCTAGCGCGACCTTCACGCATGTTTTTGTCTCCAGTGAAAAACGTGGTTCTGAGGAGAGTAAAGTTCGGGCTGAGAGTTTACTTACAGCGATTAATCAGACTCATGTACCTTTTGAAGAAGCCGGACGGCATGGCGAGCGGTTTTTATATAACCGAAATTACGTCAACAGAGACAGTCAAGAAATAGCCAGTCATTTTGGACGGTCATTTGAGCAAAAATTATTCGCTTTAAATCCAGTCCTGTCAGATACTGAGGCGCAGTGGCAGGGTCCATTGCTGTCAAATTATGGATGGCATCTAGTGCTGTTGACCAAAAATATTGAGTCTTTTGTGCCTACGCTCATAGAAATCAGCGGCATTGTCTTGGCGGATGCGCAGCGGCAGCAGCAGGATGAACTTAAGCGCGTGGCAGTTGATGCGCTTCGTGCCAAATATACAGTTACCAAAAGAGCGTATAAAAATTGATCAGAACGACGCTAGTCTTTTTGTATCTTTTTATGTTGATGTCACAGGTTTCGGCGGATGAAGCTAGGCCGGTCTATGTTGAAATTGAACAGGTCTCTACCTTCAAATATTCGGTTAGGTGGAAGATTCCTCCAATCATGGCCGAGGGAGAGGAACCACGAATTAGTTTAGAGCACGCCAGTTGTAATCTGGCAATGGATAAGTCGCCTGCTGGTCTGCTGGGGCGTGCATTATATGAGTGCAGTGAGACTGATTTAAAATTCGATATAAGACTGATTTATCCTGTGGGTAATCCCGCATTAACATCTCTGGTTGTGTTTAATCGTTTATTCTCCGATCCTCAGCAAATATTTTCTGGACCTGAAGTCACCACTATTACATTGGGAGCCCTCGATGAGCCGCTGGATGTTAGCAAGCAATATCTTTCTGCCGGTATAGAACATATCTTGGTTGGATCAGACCATCTTTTATTTATTGTGTGCTTAATTGTGATTGCCCGAAGTTTCAGGCGGTTAGTGCTTACGGTGACGGGGTTTACTGTAGCGCATTCGATTACCTTGAGTCTGGCGACCTTAAATATTGTGCAGGTCAGGACTGAGTTGGTCGAGTTACTTATTGCTCTGAGTATTCTTTTGCTGGCTGTTGAGATTATTAAGCATTACCGGATTAAAGATTACACCAGTTTTACATGGCGTTATCCTGTAACAGTTTCTTCTGTCTTTGGTTTACTTCATGGATTGGGGTTTGCGGTAGTGCTGCAAGAGTTGGGGCTACCGCAGTCAATGAAAATTCACGCACTGTTATTTTTTAATATTGGTGTCGAAATTGGCCAGCTACTATTTGTTGCCGCTGTTGTGGTCGTTTCCTTGTTGGCAATAAAACTGATTCCCGCTGTCGACAGGAGTCAGATAATGATCACTCAATTATCTATCTATGTTATCGGTAGTTGCAGTGCTTACTGGCTTTTCGAGCGGACTATATTGCTACTCTAAACCGAGCGAGGCACGCTTAAATACTTGCGCTCATTTAAGGTGGCCCAAGTGCTTGGCGATAACTTTTAGGGATGGTTTGAACAATTTGGGTGTGCAAGCAATAATGTGGCCAGTGTCCAGAAAGGACTCTCCGCCTTGAAAATCACTGACCATTCCGCCAGCTTCCCTAACAATAAGAGCTCCAGCTGCTATATCCCAGGGTTTTAAATGCATTTCCCAGAATACATCCATTCGCCCTGCAGCCACATAGGCTAAATCAAGAGAGGCTACCCCTAGGCGTCTAATGCCAGAGGAGTTGTCAGCAAATTCATGCATGCATGCTAGGTAATTTTTCATCTCACTAAAGGATGGATCACTAAAAGGGATTCCGGTTGCATAGAGAGCACCTGCTTCTTCGCGGCGGCCTGATACTCGAATTCGACGGCCATTCAGTCTAGCGCCGCCACCGCGGCTAGCAGTAAATTCTTCGCGTTTAAAGGGCTCTAGAATAACGGCATGCTCAAGACGTCCCTTTACCCGGCAGGCGATCGAGATCGCTACATGGGGTATGCCTCGCACAAAATTAGTGGTGCCATCTAAGGGGTCGATTATCCATTGAAAATCGCTACTCTTGTTACCGGTAGAGCCGCCTTCTTCGCCAAGAAAACAGTGATCTGGGTAGGCTTTTTTAAGTTGCTCAATAATCATTTCTTCAGAGCGTCGATCAACTTCAGTGACAAAGTCATGACGACCTTTTTCATCGACTTTGACTAACTCTAAGTTGTCGGCAGCTTTTACTATCATTTCGCCGGCCTGACGGGCAGCGCGGAGTGCGATATTGACCATCGGTTGCATAAGAGGTTTCCAAGTGATGTTTAGACGGCGCGCATTGTACCAGAGAACCTTGATTCTGATACACTCGCCACCCAATTTTTAACTGATCAATAAAAGAGTGTTAAAACACACTTAAGAGGTAGTTTGTGTCAACTGAAGAACGGCAATCTAAAATTCGCATGGTTTTGGTCAACACCACACATCCCGGTAACATTGGTGGTTCGGCTAGGGCGATTAAAAATATGGGACTAACAGAACTCTATCTGGTCCAGCCGCGAGAGTATCCTGCGCCACGAGCTGTGTGGCGTGCGGCGGGAGCGCGTGACATATTAACAAACGTTAAGGTTGTAGAATCCTTAGATGAAGCGATTGCAGGCTGCGGCCTGGTCGTGGGAACCAGTGCTAGAGAGCGCAGAATTCCGTGGCCTTTAATTAATCCTCGAGAATGCGGAGAAAAAATCTGGAGCGAAGCGGCGAGTCATGATGTTGCACTACTGTTTGGCCGCGAAGATCGAGGCTTAACCAACTCTGAACTGCAAAAATGTCATTATCATGTGCATATTCCTTCTAATCCAGACTACAGTTCTCTCAATTTGGCAACAGCCGTCCAGGTGCTTGCCTATGAAGTACGCATGGCGAGTTTGCAGGATGAAAATGGTGTATTGCCCTCCATGCATGAGTGGGATCAGCCGTTAGCCACCGCTGATGAGTTAGAGCTTTTCCATCATCATTTAGCGGAAACTATGGCTACATTGAAGTTTTATGATCCGAATAATCCAAAACAACTGCTCACTCGCATGCGCCGACTTTTTAATCGAACCAGAATGGATAAAATGGAAGTTTCAATGCTGCGTGGTCTGTTGACTGCAGCGGGTCGTACAAAAGATAATGTTTAGTTAGCGTCGCCCATAGTAGTTGACTAAAATACTAGGGTATTAGATAATTATGATGATAATTAATTATTTTTAGCTTCTATTTTAGGGACGATAATAACAATGCGACTGACGACAAGAGGGCGCTATGCTGTGACGGCGATGTTAGATCTGGCGTTGCATGCGCAAGATAAACCAGTGTCTTTAGCGGAAATTTCGGAGCGACAAACAATTTCGTTGTCGTACCTAGAGCAATTATTTTCTCGATTACGCCAGTCTGGTTTGGTGGGAAGCGTAAGGGGGCCTGGTGGCGGTTATCGGTTAGTCGAGTCCAGCGCAAACATTTGGGTCGCCGATATAATAGATGCGGTCAACGAGTCGGTTGATACAACTAATTGCCAAGGCAGAGGTGATTGTCAAGGCGGTAGTATTTGTTTGACACATTATCTCTGGGATGACTTGAGCAAGCAGATACATAATTTTTTAAGTAGCATTTCGTTGGCTGATTTAGTCGCTAAGCGTGATGTGCAAGACATAGCCCATCGTCAAGTAACACAGCTTTTGACCTTGGATGAAAACGTGCGGGCAAGCGCCTGCTAATTTGGAGTAGTAAATGAATCTTCCGATTTACCTAGATTATGCGTCAACAACCCCAGTCGATCCGGCGGTTGCAGAAAAAATGATGGAATTTATGACCCCTGCGGGTCATTTTGGGAATCCAGCGTCTCGTTCACACATGTTCGGTTGGCAAGCCGAGGCTGCTGTTGAAGACGCGCGACAGGACGTAGCGACATTGATTGGTGCGGATCCTAGAGAAATTGTGTGGACTTCTGGTGCCACTGAGGCGAACAATTTAGCGATTAAAGGGTGCGCCCACTTTAATCAGCGTAAAGGTAAGCATATTATTACCTCTCGTATTGAGCACAAAGCTGTTTTAGATACCTGCCGGCAGCTAGAGAGAGAAGGCTTTGAGGTCACTTACCTTGATCCGGACAGCAGCGGATTAATCCACCCAGAAATGGTTGCCGACGCGATTCGCGAAGACACTACGGTGGTATCGATCATGCACGTTAATAATGAGCTCGGTACGGTCAATGATATTGCCTCAATCGGTAAGATCTGTAGAGAAAATAAAGTGTTTTTTCATGTTGATGCTGCTCAAAGCGCAGGTAAAACTGGCATTGATGTTGAAGCGATGTTTGTTGATATGATGTCATTTTCAGCGCACAAAATTTATGGGCCAAAAGGTATTGGTGCGCTCTTTGTGCGTCGCAAACCTCGCGTCAGGATTGAAGCGCAGATGCATGGCGGCGGGCATGAGCGAGGTATGCGATCTGGAACCCTACCCACTCACCAGATTGTTGGTATGGGACAGGCATTTAAAATTGGTTTTGAAACTTTGGCGGCTGAAAATACCCGCATTGAGGCTTTGCGAACGCGCCTTTGGGAAGGTGTTACCGACATGGATGAGGTGCACCTAAACGGGTCAGAGCATCAACATGTGCCTGGTATTGTAAACATAAGTTTTGCCTTTGTGGAAGGCGAGTCGCTGATGATGTCTCTGCGCGACTTAGCTGTTTCATCGGGTTCCGCATGTACTTCTGCGAGTCTAGAGCCATCCTATGTTTTGAGGGCACTTGGGCTTAACGATGAGATGGCACACAGCTCGATTCGCTTTAGTATCGGTCGTTATACCACTGAAGCTGATATTGACGCGGCTATCGCACAAGTTCGAGTAGCAGTAGAGAAGTTACGTTTACTTTCCCCACTTTGGGATATGTTTAAAGCCGGTATCGATTTAAGTACGGTACAATGGTCAGCACACTAAGGGCTCGACGTTTTAGAGTCATCGATTTAGTTTAATTAATAGGAGTCATTATTGTGGCTTACAGTGAAAAAGTTTTAGATCATTATGAAAACCCTAGAAATGTTGGGCAGCTTGACGAGAATTCTAAAAATGTCGGTACTGGCATGGTTGGAGCACCTGCATGTGGAGACGTTATGCGACTTCAGATTCAGGTCAATGACCAAGGGATTATCGAAGATGCTAAATTTAAGACCTACGGTTGTGGGTCAGCGATCGCCTCAAGCTCTCTGCTTACCGAATGGGTCAAGGGTAAGCACTTAGATGATGCAGAGAAAATTAGAAATACTGAAATCGCGGAAGAGTTGGCGCTACCCCCAGTAAAAATCCACTGCTCTGTGTTGGCGGAAGATGCAATTAAAACTGCCGTTCGTGATGTAAGAGCAAAGCAAGCGAGTTAAGGTTTCTCCATGAGTATAACCATGACATCGGCTGCCCAGCAGCATATAAATAAGCACCTAGAGCACCGTACTAAAGGGCTTGGGGTGCGGCTTGGCGTGCGAACAACTGGCTGTTCTGGATTGTCTTATGTCCTAGAGTTTGTTGACACTGCTGCTGCCGGCGATGAAATATTTGAGTGCGGGGATGTAAAGCTGGTGATTGATCCCAAGAGCCTGCTGTACCTCGATGGTACTGAGTTGGACTATGTCAAAGAGGGCCTAAACGAGGGATTTGAGTTTAGAAACCCCAATGTGAAGGACGAATGTGGTTGTGGAGAAAGCTTCCACGTTTAGCGTTTACACTTTTCAATGCAAAATAGTCAGAGTGATGGCCCATTGGACTTTTCTAGTGATTTTTTCGAAATCTTTTCTATTCCTGTAGCGTGGGACATAGACCTTAATGGTCTTGGTATTCGGTATCGCGCTCTGCAACAAGAATTTCATCCTGATCGTTATGCGACCAAACCAGCCGTTGAAAAGCGCTTGGCAGTTCAGTCCGCATCATTAATTAATCAAGCCTTTGACACCTTAAAGTCGCCTTTAAAAAGGGCTCAGTACCTTCTTGAATTAAACAGCGTTGATGCTTCTCAGGAGGCGCATATAACCACTGATACTGGTTTTTTGATGCAGCAGATAGAGTTTCGTGAGTCCCTATCTGGAATTTCTGAAAAACAGGATCCATGGGTTGAGTTAGATCGGTTAACGACTGAAATAGAGCGAACTTATATTAAGCTTCAAAGTGAATTCCAGAATTTTTTTTCCGAAAACGCGTTAGATCTGGCTTTTAATACAGTCGCTAAGATGCAATTTTTTTCCAAATTACTGACCGAGATAGGGCACATTGAAGATGAAATGGACGACGCTTAACTAATGGTTCTTTTGCAAATTTCAGAACCGGGACAATCTCCGCAACCTCATCAGCGTAAGCATGCAGTTGGGATTGATTTGGGTACCACTAATTCATTAGTTTCTGCAGTGCGTAGCGGTATGCCTGAAACACTCGCAGATAGTCAAAACCGTCATTTACTGCCGTCAGTTGTACATTACTCTGAGCAGGGCGCTAGCGCCTTGGGTTATGAGGCAATGGACTTCAATATTAGTGACCCGCTAAACACTATTTCCTCTGTGAAACGGTTGTTAGGCCGTGGCGTAGATGACTTGGTGATGCTGGGTGATCAACTTCCCTATGATTTTGTTGAGATTGATGGTGGTATGCCAAAGATCGATACAGTCAGTGGGCCAGTCAGTCCCATTCAAGTGTCCGCTGAAATACTTAGAGCATTAGTAAATCGTGCTGAAGAATCTCTAGACACTATGCTTGATGGTGCAGTGATCACGGTGCCTGCCTATTTTGATGAAGCTCAGCGCCAAGCCACTAAGGATGCAGCTACCCTCGCCGGTATTAAAGTCTTAAGGTTGCTTAATGAACCTACCGCCGCGGCTATCGCTTACGGTTTAGATGAGGCGGCTGAGGGTGTTATAGCCGTTTATGATTTAGGTGGCGGTACGTTTGATATTAGTATTTTACGTCTTTCCCGCGGAGTGTTTGAAGTTCTCGCTACCGGCGGAGATTCTGCGCTGGGTGGAGATGATTTTGATCATGCAATTGCGCAGTGGTTGCGAGACGAGATTGGCATGAGCGCCTCGCTAAATCCTATGGAGCAGAGAATCCTTATGGAGACCGCGCGGGCAGCTAAAGAAGAACTCACAGAGTCAGATCAAGTAGACATAGAAGTCCTAGACTGGCACGGTGTGTTGTCCCGACAAGTGATGAATAGTTTGATCGATGAGCTAGTGACTAAAACGATACGTTCGTGTCGGCGTGCGCTGCGAGATGCCGATGTCAGTATCGATCAGATTGATAGTGTTGTGTTAGTCGGTGGGTCAACAAGAGCGCTATTGGTACGAGAAAAAGTAGCCAATTTCTTTGGTATGCAGCCGATGTGTAATCTTGATCCTGATCGCGTTGTCGCAATGGGTGCAGCTGTTCAGGCCGATATCTTGGTAGGCAATAAGTCTGGCGATGAGATGTTGTTGTTAGATGTTATCCCGTTATCGCTTGGCATAGAAACGATGGGCGGACTGACTGAAAAAATCATTCACCGCAATACGACTATTCCCGTCGCCAAAGCTCAGGAATTTACCACATTTAAAGATGGCCAAACGGCAATGGCAATCCACGTATTGCAAGGTGAGCGAGAATTGGTCGATGATTGCCGCTCCCTCACTAGGTTTGAGTTGCGTGGTATTCCACCTATGGTTGCTGGTGCTGCACAAATACGCGTTACCTATCAGGTAGATGCGGATGGTCTACTCAATGTCACTGCGCGTGAACTTACCAGTAATGTAGAATCTCGAATAGAAGTTAAGCCATCTTATGGCTTGGCCGAGGATGAAATTACTCAAATGTTACAAGATTCATTCAGCTATGCACGTGATGACATGCAGGCAAGAGCATTGCGCGAACAACAAGTAGAAGCAGACAGAATGGTGGAAGACTTGCTCGCAGCCTTGGCAAAAGACGGAGCAGAACTGCTTGATAAAGACGAAATTCAGTGTTTACAGCTTTCTATTAAAGAATTAAAGGAGGTACGGGAAAGCACTTCAGAACATCGTGTTTTGGCAAGACAAATTGAAGCGGTAGGAAAGGTGAGTGAAAGCTTTGCGGCTCGTAGGATGGATGCGTCGATCAAGAGTGCCCTCAGAGGACAAAGTCTTGATGAAATAGAGCGCGGTTAGCGCAACATTTATAGAAACAGGAACTAATAAATAATGGCTCGAATAGTTTTTTTACCGCACAAAGAAATTTGCCCAGAAGGCGCAATTGTTGAAGCTGAGAAGGGTGAGTCAGTCTGTGATGCTGCACTGCGTAGTGGGTTGGATATTGAACATGCCTGTGAAATGTCATGTGCATGCACAACTTGTCATGTGTTCGTTCGTGAAGGGTTTGATTCTTTGCCTGAGGCGGACGACTTAGAAGAAGATTTCTTAGATAAGGCATGGGGAGTCGACCCTGACTCTAGGCTAAGTTGTCAGGTTATTGTTGAAGACCAAGATCTGGTTGTTGAAATTCCAATGTACACCATTAACATGGTATCTGAACGACACTAAAGAGAGTTAGCAATGCCGCAGTTAACTACACTTCAAACAACAATAGTTCAGCGCATTTGCTTAATTTTGCTGTCTATAGTGTGTGCGTCATGTGTTGTTTCTATCGACACGGTTATCGTATCGTTGGACGACCCCATAATTTTAGAACAAGCCTCTCCGGTCAGGCATACCGTGATGTCTGATGACCATCCAATGGCGCTGTGGGGAAAAAGTCACGACGATCCAAAAGGAATTATTCTTTTTGTGCATGGCAGAACGTGGAGCGCTCTTCCAGACTTTGATCTGCAAGTTGATGGAGAAGAACTTTCTCTGATGGATGGCATGCTGGATCAGGGCTACGGAACTTATGCGGTTGATTTACGCGGTTATGGAGAGACTCCAAGAGATACGACTCAGTGGCTTTCGCCGACGAAGGCTGCAACTGATGTAATCAACGTCACTCGGTGGATATCTGAGCGCCATCAAAACACACCAATTCATGTATTTGGCTGGTCCTATGGTTCTGTGATTTCACTACTGGCTACTCAGGCTGATCCGAGCAACATAGCAAGTTTGACATTATTTGGCTTTTGGTTGGACTTAGATGCTGACGTCGTCAAAGATCCCTCTAATAAGTCGCTGGAACGGAGAATAAATACCTCTAAAGCCGCTGCAAGTGACTTTATAGTCCAAGGTAGTATAAGTCAGCGAGCTATTGATGGTTACGTCGAGGCTGCCTTAGCGGCTGACCCAGTACGAGTTGATTGGCGAAATGAATATGAATTTTTATCTATCGACCCCAGTCAAATTGACGTGCCTGTGCTGCTGATGCAGGGTGAGTTTGATCCGATCGCGCCAACCACGTTACAAGCCAAGTTGTTCTCCCGATTAAACACTGCAGATAAGAGTTGGGTGGTAGTGTCTGGGGGTGATCATGCCGCATTTATGGAAGCTCCAAGGCCTTATTTTATTCGTGCGTTTAGCGACTTTATTGACCGATTTAATCCATAATAAGAATTAATAGACGCCTAAAGTCATGGCGCAAAAATAGAAGGTAGACACAATGCTTAAATGGACCGATGTAAACGATATCGCCATAGAATTAATGGAAAGTCATCCTGATGTTGATCCGCAATACGTCCATTTTGTAGATTTGCGGAATTGGGTAATGGCCCTTGAAAGTTTTTCTGATGATCCTGAGCGCTGTGGTGAGAAAATACTTGAAGCGATTCAGATGACCTGGATCGAGGAGATGGACTAGCCAGTTACCTAATAAACTTAACCCGAATATTGGAGAGGATGTATTGTGAAACGGATTTTTAACGTTCTAGCACTAAGTGCTTTGGTATTACTGATTGTGATAGTGGTTAGAGCGCTTCTTCATACGCCAAAAATCACCGACCAAGTAGAGACCATTGATTACGCTCTGGATGAAGGTCTTATGCTAGCGCATTTGTCCGAGTCTATTCGGTTTCAGACTATATCTCATCAAGGTTCGCTTGCTTTAAATACCGATGACTTTGACAATTTTCAGGCTTGGGTGCGGCAGACATACAGTCAATTGGATCAGGCTCTTGAGTTAAACATGTTCAATGGCACCATGCTTTATAAATGGGCTGGAACGAACTCTGCATTAAAACCAATTTTGGTGACAGGCCATTACGATGTAGTACCGATTATTCCCGGTACTGAAGACTTGTGGCAGCAGCCACCGTTTTCTGGGGTAATTAGTGATGGCTTTGTTTGGGGTCGCGGGGCGCTGGATGATAAAAGTGGTGTGATTGGTATTTTAGAGGCAGTTAATTACCTGATGGCTGAAGGGTATCAGCCAAAAAGATCTATTTATCTCAGTTTTGGACATGACGAGGAGATAGGTGGAGCTAAAGGCGCGGCCTTAGTCGCTGATTATTTAGAAGCCAATGGTGTCCAGCTAGACTGGTCACTAGACGAAGGCTCTTTTTTGCTCGATGGTTTCTTACCCGGAGTCGATAAATTAGTAGCAACAGTTAACGTTGCAGAGAAGGGATCCACAACTCTTCAGATAGTGGGCAAGGGTGTCGGTGGTCATTCATCCATGCCGCCTAATAAAAACGCTGTCGGTTTTTTAGCGGCAGCTATCACCAAACTTGAAAAAGATCCTATGCCGGGGGGGCTAGATGGTTTGAGTCTGGCTTTGTTTGATACAACTAGTCGAGAAATGCCCTTCAGGCTGAAGTTGTTGTTCGCCAATAGATGGCTCTTTAGTGGCTTAATTGAGACTACATTAGCAAAGGATCCAGCCACTAACGCGATGTTGCGGACGACCACAGCGCCAACGATGCTATCGGCTAGCGTGAAAACGAATGTTTTACCCATCGAAGCGATAGCGACAGTCAATTTTAGAGTGCATCCTAGAGACAGCGTTCTTAGTATTTTTGACCATGTTAGTAAGGTGGTGGCGAACGACAATGTTGAGGTTAGACCAATGAAGTGGGATGGTTTCGGTCTAGGTCAGCCGGCATCTCAAGTGTCCAGCTGGGAGTCAAAAGGCTACAAAAACATCGAAGATTCGGTTAAAAATATTTATGGAGATGTCATCGTTGCGCCGGGGCTTATGGTGGCAGCCTCTGATTCAAGGCATTATGGAAGGGTGGCAGATGATGCTTATCGATTTAATCCTTTTCCATTAACTAAGGCCCAGTTAACTGGCTTCCATGGTACTAATGAGCGAATTGGGACAGACGATTTTGTCCGTGGCGTTAAGGTTTACATTCGTCTTCTAGAGCTTGGCTCAAGCCAATAATGAGCTCTCAAAATTTACCCAAGGTCATGGAAGATAAATAATCGATGCGTGTAAAATTTATGGTCGGTGCAGTTGTGACTGCGCTATCGACGACTACCTTCTCTACAGAGCTGCCACGACCCTTCTATCAAACGGATATGAATCCGTTAACGCTCGGCTATGCTGGACCAGAATCAAGTTTTCCGATGATCCAAAAGCAGGGGGCGTGGCGCTGGCAGATGGCGACAAATATCGCTAATACTGTCCAGGCCGATAGTAATGCCATGTCTGGCGATAATATATTAATCGATGCAGAGACAGCTGCAATAAGGCTGGCGGTCGAGTATGGCTTAGCTGAGCGTTGGAGTATGGTCGTTGACCTACCTTATATTAACCATGGTAAGGGTAGATTAGATGGCGCGGTTAATGAGTTTCACGATATTTTTGGTTTCCCTGACGGACCTAGAGGTGATCGGCCTGAAGATTTGTTTGAGGTCAGTTACCAAAGAGACGAGCAATACCTCGTCAACATGGCAAGGCCTCAATCAGGGTTTGGTGATATGGGCGTATCTCTGATCTACAGCTTGGATAAGTCTTGGGTTCAGGATCTCAAGGTCGGTTCAAAGTTGAAGGTACCCACGGGTAATCCGAGTCGTTTGACTGGGTCGGGTACTCATGACATTGCCTTCTGGTTGTCTGCTACAAATCCCTTAGGTAATCAGTTCTCACACTTTTTGACACTTGGCGGTACTCTCATAGAGCAAGACAGGGGGTTGTTGAGCGATATGCGCAATTCAGGTTATGGGTTTCTATCTTACGGCGTGGCATGGCGTTACAGTCCTGCGATTGATCTAAAGATTCAGCTAGATACCCGATCAGCCATTTACAAAAAGACCGCTCTATTACCGCTAGGATCGGCTGCTACGGTAAGCTTTGGCGGCGTCTTGCGGCTGCCGAATAACTATATTTTGGAGATTGCCATCGCCGAGGATATAGCGGTGGGTACTGCACCCGATGTGGTCTTTCAATTTAATGTGACTCGAAATTCTAGCTTTTAATGCCAGCTCGGGGTGCTACGGATATTTGCGGTAGCGGAAATGACTTGCGGGCAGAACAAGTATTCCGTCAATGGGGTAAGATAAACCAGTTGTGACGTCGCCTATTGATAGGTAGAATTCGCGCTCGTTTTACCCTGAGATTAATTTTTACTGACTTTGGAGAATTTACATGGCGTCTGAACGCACACTATCGATTATTAAACCTGATGCAGTGGCAAAAAATGTTGTAGGCCAAATTTTGGGCCGTTTTGAAACAGCTGGACTGCACATCGTCGCGTGCAAAATGATGCACCTAAGCCGCGAGCAAGCTGAGGGCTTTTATGCTGAGCACAGTGAGCGCGGATTCTTCAACGACTTGGTAGGCTTTATGACTTCTGGTCCTGTGTCTGTGCAGGTTCTTGAAGGTGAAAATGCTATCATGACTAATCGTGATTTAATGGGTGCCACTAACCCAAAAGAGGCTGCAGCCGGAACTATTCGCGCAGATTTCGCAGAGTCAATTGACGCGAATGCCGCCCATGGTTCTGATTCAGCGACATCTGCAGCCAGAGAAATCACCTACTTTTTTGCTGACGACGAGATTTGTGCTCGTTAGAAGTTAATACAATAGGGCGTTTATGTCCCAAGAATTAGCAACAACAGTAGCCAGCGAACAACCCCAGAAGGAGAAAATTAACCTTTTGGGGTTTTCTGCGTCTCGTCTTGCCGAGTTTTTTGAAGAAATTGGCGAAAAACGTTTCCGAGCGACACAGGTTATAAAATGGATTCACCAAGAGGGTGAATGTGATTTTGACGCAATGACAAATATCTCAAAAGAGTTGCGGGCTAAATTACATGATATTGCTGAGGTCAAACTGCCGGAAGTCGTTAATTGTCAAGACTCTGTTGATGGTACGCGCAAATGGTTGATAAGAGTTGATGGCGGCAGTTGTATTGAAATGGTCTATATTCCAGAGCGTGAGCGAGGTACTCTTTGTGTGTCATCGCAGATTGGTTGCGCCCTAGACTGCAGCTTTTGTGCGACAGGTAAGCAAGGTTTCAATCGCGATCTCACCGCTGCAGAAATAATTGGCCAACTCTGGATTGCTGCAGACTCCTTTGGTCAGTTTATGCCGAAGGGCAAGCGTCGGGTTACTAATGTAGTCATGATGGGTATGGGCGAGCCCTTAATGAATTTTGATAACGTCGTTGCCGCTATGGGTATTATGTTAGAAGATAATGCTTATGGACTGTCAAAGCGCCGCGTAACTTTGAGTACAGCCGGAGTTGTTCCTCAGTTGGACAAGTTAGGTGATGTCAGCGATGTTTCTCTAGCCATTTCTCTGCATGCACCCAATGATGAGCTTCGTAATCAATTGGTGCCGATTAACCGAAAATATCCTCTCGCTCAGTTTATTGAGAGTGCTAAAAACTATATTGAAAAGATGCCTGATAATCGGCGAAAGGTAACGGTCGAGTACACGCTGATGGATCAAGTTAATGATCGTTCGGTGCATGCGCGAGAGTTAGTCGAGTTATTGAAAGATTTACCCTGCAAAATCAATTTAATACCGTTCAATTCATTCCCAGGCTCAGGCTATAAAACAGTTACTAATACCGCTCTAGATCGGTTTCGGGACATTCTTGTAGCTGGGGGTTACACTGTTATGGTGAGAACAACGCGAGGCGATGATATAGCCGCGGCTTGCGGGCAGTTGGCTGGTGAAGTCAACGATCGAACTAAGCGACAGGCGCGCTATAAAAAGCGCCTAAATGAAATAGAGTCACTCAATATAATAGAGTAAATGCACTCATTTATTGAGGCGCTATAACTTGTCATAGAATGGAATGAGCCGCCAATGTTGTGGGCCGATTCTGGCCAAGCAGGAAGGTATCGAAAGTTAGTGCATTAACCGTTAATATACGGAGCTTCTATTTAGGTGATTAAAGTGAGAAAGTTTTGAGTTTTAGTGAATCACCAATTGTAAGACGAAAGTCCCGGCAGATTATGGTCGGCGATGTTCCAGTGGGCGGAGATGCGCCCATCTCAGTACAAAGTATGACCAATACGCCGACTTCTGATGTTGATGCAACAGTTGCCCAGATCGAGAGTATTCAGCAAGCCGGAGCGGATATTGTACGAGTCTCAGTGCCATCTTTAGCGGAGGCTGACGCCTTCGGTGAGATTCGGAAAAGAGTATCTGTTCCATTGGTTGCTGATATCCATTTTGATCATAAAATCGCTCTTCGAGTGGCTGATCTTGGTGTAGATTGCCTGCGCATTAATCCTGGCAATATTAGCCGAGAAGATCGCTTACGAGAGGTCATTGCTAAGGCTAAAGATCTCAATATTCCTATCCGTATTGGCGTTAACGCTGGATCGCTGGGCAGGGATTTATTGCGTAAGTATGGTGAGCCAACGGCAGAAGCGATGGTCGAGTCAGCTATGCGTAACGTTGACCGGCTCGATAAATACGATTTTCAGAATTTTAAAGTTAGTGTCAAAGCATCTGAGATATTTATGGCGCAAGCCGCATATCGAGATCTGGCGAAGCGTATTGAACAACCATTGCATCTAGGTATTACAGAAGCGGGAGGGCTTCGTTCTGGAACTGTAAAGTCGGCGATTGGTCTCGGCGCATTATTGCTCGACGGTATTGGCGATACCATTAGGATTTCCTTGGCTGCCGATCCAGCTGAGGAAGCAAGAGTGGCATGGTCTATGCTACGTAGCCTAAGGCTTAGGTCAAAGGGCATAAACTTTATTGCTTGCCCGAGTTGCTCACGACAAAACTTTGACGTTATCTCTACTGTTAACGCGCTAGAGGCGCGTCTAGAAGACATAACGGTTCCCATGGATGTGTCTATTATTGGTTGTATCGTAAATGGTCCCGGCGAAGCCAAGCTCTCCGATTACGGCCTTACCGGTGGCTCTCCTGCTAATCTGGTTTACCTTGATGGCGTGCCCGATCACAAGATAAAGCAAGAGAATTTGGTTGACCAATTAGAAGCTGAGATTCGCGCAAAAGCAGCTGCCAAGGAAGCGCAGATGGCGATCGATGCCGAACAAATTATTGCGAGAGGCTGAGACGGGTCTATTATGAAAATTCAATCCTTGCGTGGTATGCATGATCTCCTTCCTGACCAATCGACCACTTGGCAGTATCTTGAAAAAACCGTAGCCGATCTATTGGGCCGATACAGTTATAAAGAAATCCGCTTTCCCGTTGTTGAGCAAACTGAGCTATTTAAGCGCTCTGTTGGGGAGGCAACAGATATCGTCGAAAAAGAGATGTATACCTTTGAAGACCGCAATGGTGATCAGTTAAGCTTGCGTCCAGAGGGGACTGCGGGCTGCGTTCGAGCCTGCACACAAAATGGCCTTCTGCACAATCAAACTCAACGCCTATGGTACGCAGGGGCTATGTTCCGACATGAGCGACCACAAAAAGGCCGGCTCAGGCAATTCCATCAGATTGGCGTCGAGGCCTTCGGCCTAAATGGTCCGGATATTGATGCGGAACTACTTTTACTAACAGCGAGATTATGGAAAACCCTAAAAATTGATCATGTGGTAACCCTACAGATCAATTCATTGGGTACATCTGACGACCGTAAAGAGTATCGTGGTGCGTTAGTTCAATATCTTACTCAGCATCATCAATCATTAGATGAAGATAGCCAGAGACGGTTATTGACTAATCCGATGAGAATACTAGATAGCAAAAACCAGGATGTGCAAAAAATTCTAGAAAATGCGCCGATTCTCAGTGATTTTATTGATCAGGAATCACGTGAGCATTTTGAGCAACTGTGCGCCATTTTAGATGCCGCTAACATTAGCTATGACATTAATCCAAAATTAGTCCGAGGTTTGGATTATTACTCCAAGACAGTGTTTGAATGGGTAACCTCAAGTCTTGGCGCTCAGGGTACCATTTGCGCGGGTGGCCGGTATGACGGACTGGTGGAGCAGTTAGGTGGTAAACCATGCCCCGGCGTCGGTTTTGCAATGGGGCTGGAAAGACTGACGCTATTACTTGACGAGTTAAATACTGTCCCCGATAGTGTTGCCCAAACTGTCGATGTCTATATAGTTGCGGTTGGCGATACTATGCTAGACGCAATGGTACTTAGTGATATGTTACGCAGCCAATGCCCAACTCTACGTTTTGAGAGTCATTGCGGTGGTGGTAGCTTTAAATCGCAAATGAAAAAAGCGGATAAAAGTGGCGCAAACGTTGCTATTATTCTTGGCGAGGACGAAGTGAATAATAAAACTGGCGGAGTAAAGTATCTCCGACAAGAACATCTACAAGAAACTGTTGTCCAAAGCGAATTGGCTGACTTATTAAATACATTTTTTACTGATTGAGGCACACCCGTGGCAGAAGAGCGTACTGAAGAAGAATTGATCGAAGCGTTAAAAATTTGGTGGCAAGAGAATAGTTTTAAAGTGATTGCTGCAATAGTGCTAGTTGTAGGTGGTTATTTTGCATGGCAATCCTGGCAACAAAACCTTACTGTCGAGTCAGAGGAGGCTTCAAGCCTTTGGCAAAGTAGTATAGATATTGTTGCAACCCAGCGAGCTGGAGAATTGCTGGATAGCGCAAAGCAGCAAATGGTCAACGGTAAAGCTGATACGCTAAAAGCTGACTTCAGTGGCACTGCCTATGCACACCTAGCCGCGGCGTTAAAAGCTAAGTTAGCGGTAGAGAGTGGTGATTTAGAACTTGCCGCCACCGAATTGCAGTGGTCTTTGGATAACGGACCCTCAATGGCAGCTGAAATTCTCGTGCGCTTACGTTTAGCGCGAGTGGAGGCCGCTCGAGGTAATGTTGAGCTCGCCTTGCAGATGCTTCAAGGTGTTAATGCAGGCGCTCACAAATCGGCTTACGAAGAAGCTAAAGGTGATTTTTACATGCTCCTTAGTAATGCAGACGCAGCTTATACAGCCTATGACGCGGCCATAGTGGCTAACAAATCTTCAGATCAAATCGTACGGAATGTCCTGGAGCTGAAAATTGGCCAAGTGCGTCCTGCGCAGGTACCTCCTCAGGTACTACTAAATTCTGATGAGGCCAGTGCAGCCACAGATATGGCCGGTGAGGGCAGTCAATGAAAAGGCTAGGTCTTCTAATGTGCGTGCTCGCTCTTTCAGGGTGTAGCTGGTTTAGTGGCGAGGATGATATTGCTATAACACCGGCTGAATTAGTCGATTTTACCGCTGAGGTTTCTATTGAGCGCATTTGGTCAGTCAGTGTTGGTTCAGGCGCCAAAGATTATTTAATTAGTCTTCGTCCAGCCGCCAGCAGAGATACTATTTTCGCTGCAGATTACTCCGGGCAGGTTACTGCACTAGAGCTCACTTCCGGTAAAAAGTTGTGGAAAGTCAATCTGGATGCAATGATAACTGGTGGCGTAGGCTATGGCTCGGGTATGGTCATGGTAGGCACTGTGGAAGGAGTGGTTCATGCTCTGGATGCGACTGATGGATCAACACTTTGGACCAGTCAGGTGAGTTCAGAGGTACTTTCGAGTCCTAAAACAAATGGTACTGTCGTGGCTGTCCATAGTATTGATAACCAGATGGTCGCACTGGATGCAAAAACTGGGGAAGAGTTGTGGAGACATGACGGAGACGCGCCAATCTTGAGTGTTCGAGGCACTAGTGAATCAGTGGTAACCAGTAATATGGTGTTGTCAGGATTCGATTCTGGTAAATTGATCGCATTCAACCCGAGTAATGGCTCTGTGATTTGGGAAACACGTGTTGCCCTTCCTAAGGGTCGTACAGAACTAGAGCGTATGGTTGATATTGATGGCGAGCCACTATTGGTAGGTGATGTTATCTACGCAGCGACTTATCAAGGTCGTCTGGGGGCTATTTCGCGTGGTACCGGAAGAAACCTTTGGTCTCAAGATACTTCCTCTCACCATGCTCCTGTTCATCGTGCAGGAAAAATTTATGTTACTGGTGGAGAAGATTCTATTCAGTCATTTGGTTCTGGTAATGGACAAAAAGTATGGGCAAATGACGACCTCTTTTTGCGTCAGGCAACAGGCCCAGCGGTACTTGGCGGAACTATCGTAGTTGCGGATGCCGAAGGTTATTTACACCTTCTTGATGCTGAAGATGGGCATTTTGTCGGTCGAGTTAAAGCCGATGGAAGTGGTGTCAGTGCACCCTTGTTAAGTGTCGGAAATAGCCTTGTCGTGCAAGCCAATAATGGTAGTATCAGCGCATATAAAATTCAGTAGCGAAAAATCTTGTTAATTGCAGTAGAATGCCGCACTTAAACCATGCGGCATTTTTTATTCTATGATTCCTGTTATTGCCCTAGTGGGCCGTCCTAATGTAGGCAAATCTACTCTATTTAATCGACTCACTCGTAGTCGCGACGCCCTCGTAGCCAACTATTCGGGACTCACTAGAGACCGTAAGTACGGCGATGGAGAAATGTTTGATCGTCGTTTTATGGTCATCGACACTGGTGGCATCAGTGGTGAAGAAGAGGGTATTGATGCTGAAATGGCTGATCAGTCTCTTCTGGCTATGGATGAGGCAGATATTGTTTTGTTTATTGTCGATTGCCGAGCAGGAGTAACGTCAGCAGATTATTTGATTGCAGAAAAGCTGCGCCGTAAGAACCGTAAAGTCTTTTTAGTTGCTAACAAAATTGATGGTTTGGATCCCGCTGCTGCGCTTGCTGATTTTTATCAGATGGGCTTCTCAGGCATGTATCCGACCACAGCAACTCATGGCCGTGGCGTACGCTCAATGATGGAGGAGGTGTTAGAGCCTTATCCGGAATATATTGAACCTGAGGATGATGGCTCTAATAGCATAAGAATTGGCGTTGTTGGCCGCCCTAATGTCGGTAAATCAACCTTAGTTAATCGACTTTTAGGTGAAGACCGAGTCGTCGTTTTTGATGAGCCAGGCACCACTCGCGATAGTATTTATATCGATTTTGAGCGTCACGGACAAAACTACACGCTAATTGATACTGCGGGTATTCGAAAACGCAAAAATGTGAAGCTCGCTATTGAGAAATTCTCGATTGTTAAAACCTTGCAAGCTATTGATGATGCCAATGTTGTTATTCTAATGGTCGATGCCCACGAAGGTTTGGTTGATCAAGATCTTCACCTAATGGGTTCAGTTATCGATGCTGGCCGTGGTTTGGTTATTGGTATCAACAAATGGGATGGGCTTGATCCCGATAAGAGAGAACACATTAAAGTTGAGATAAAACGTCGTCTGCAGTTTGCGGATTTTGCTGAAGTCCACTTTATCTCTGCACTACATGGAACGGGTGTTGGTAATCTTTATGATTCCATCGGCGCCGCCTATCGAGCGGCGACTGACGCACTAAGCGCCTCGCGCCTGACCAAAGTATTAGAAGGAGCCGTTGAGGAGCATCAGCCACCATTGGTGCATGGGCGACGGGTCAAGTTGCGCTTTGCTCACGCAGGAGGTCGTAATCCTCCTGTAATTATCATTCATGGTAATCAGACCGATGCGGTACCTGCACAATACACTCGCTACCTCGAAAAGATTTTTCGCCGCGAATTAGGCCTGCAAGGTACCCCAGTGAAAATTGAATATCGCACTGGAGAAAATCCCTATAAAAACAAGGCGGTTACCACTAAAGATCGTGCTGGAATGAAGCGTAAGAAGATCGTTAAATACAGTAAAAGAAACGACTAATGTCTACTGTCATACGCAGCCGCTAGACGCGCGGTGGTATGGCCCTTTATGTTGTGAAAACATCAGTTTTAGTGATTTTGGTGACTTCAATGTTAAGTTCGCCATCGATCAGGCTTGCTCTAAGATTCTCTCCTGGGGTCACGGAGGCAATACTCTTAACCACTTGATTTTTATCGTCGCGAATAACGGAGAAACCGCGGCTGAGTATTTTAAGAGGACTGACAGCATCCAGTAGGTGCATTGTTTGTTCTGTGTGGCTCACTTTTTCTTTCAGTTGCCGGCTAGCCGCTTTAGATATTTGGTTGATGGCATCATTCAAGCGCTGTCTTTGATGCGCTAGGGCCTCGCGAGGGTGTTGACGTAGCAGACGATCTCGCCGCAGGGTTATCTTGTGGCGATAGATCTGAAGTATCCCTTGAATCGAGCGTTTCAAGCGAATGTCCAAGTGATCAAGATGCTGAGCTTGCTCTTGAAGTTTTCGGCCTGGATGCTGCAGTCGATTGCGTAATTCCACTGTCTTTTGGTTTAATCTTTGTAGCCGCCTATTTATTGCATTGGCTAATAATGTTTCAAACCCAGCAAGCTGTGAGATTATCTCATCGCCATTTGGACTTATTAACTCTGCTGCTGCAGATGGTGTGGGTGCGCGAAGGTCGGCAATAAAGTCAGCAATGGTAAAGTCAACTTCATGGCCTACCGCACTGACAATAGGGATGCCGCTATTAAAAATAGCACGCGCCACTGACTCTTCATTAAACGGCCATAAATCTTCTAGAGAACCGCCGCCGCGACCCACAATTAAAGCATCACAACAATTATTTTGGTTGGCGTTGTCTATTGCTTCTACAATTTGTTCCGCGGCTTGGCCGCCTTGAACTGCAGTAGGGAAGAGAGTGACTTTAATGCTAGGAAATCTGCGATTTAGGACGGCTAAAATATCTTTGAACGCGGCACCTGTAGACGACGTGACAACACCAATATGGTTGACTGATCTCGGCATAGGCTGCTTATGAGCCTGATCAAATAAACCCTCATTAGCCAGTTTTACTTTTAGCTGGTCAAACTGCCGTTGCAGCGCACCAAAGCCAGCTTCTTCCATGTGCTCTATAATTAACTGATAGTCTCCCCGCCCTTCATATAAACCGACTCTGCACCGAACCAATACAGAAATTCCGTTACCGGGTTTAAAGTTAACGCGTGTATTACTGTTTTTAAACATAGCGCAGCGAACCTGCGCGTTCTGATCTTTGAGGGTTAAGTACCAATGGCCTGAACTTGGCCGTGCAAAGTTCGATATTTCACCTTCTACCCACAATAGAGGTAGCGTACTTTCCAGCAACTGGCGAACAGTGCGATTGAGTTCACTAACGGTAAAAATTTGGCGATTAGGGGTATCTGTAGGCATGGCCATATTGTAGTGAAATGAGCAGCGGAAGGTAACTAATTTAAGATGTATATTTCAACACCTGTTAATTCCCGAGGAGTAAAAAAATATTAAAATCAGTGCTTTATCATCATTTAGTCTATCCAATCCAATACCAAATAAATGTTTACCTTATAGTCCCTGAGGCCTATAATGCGCCGCTTACTTTTTAAAATCCAACATGTATTCGCTCTTTAGAGCATACCGAGGTAGGCGTTCTTTATGTTACGAATCTCTCACGAAGCACTGACCTTTGACGACGTTTTACTCGTGCCTGGGTATTCTGACGTCACTGCAAAAGATGTGGCAACACAAACACAGCTAACTCGCGGTATTACCATGAATATCCCGCTGGTATCAGCGGCAATGGACACGGTTACTGAATCCCGCCTGGCGATCGCTATAGCCCAAGAGGGCGGTGTTGGTATAGTTCACAAGAGTATGACTATAGAAGAACAGGCCAAACAAGTTTGGGCGGTCAAAAAGTATGAGAGTGGAGTGGTCAAGGATCCTTTCACTATTGAGTCCTCTGCCACGTTGGAACAACTGCATGCTCTCACGCTGGCCAATAATATTTCCGGTGTTCCCATTCTTGAGAATGGTAACCTGGTTGGCATCGTAACGCGCCGAGATGTGCGTTTCGCTACCGACATGAGTGCCTGTGTAACCTCAGTTATGACGCCCAAAGAGCGCTTAGTAACTGTCAAAGAGGGTGCCGGTGCTGATGAAGTGCGAGCGCTACTTCATAAACACAGAATTGAAAAAGTATTAGTCATTAATGATGCCTTTGAGCTTAAAGGACTAATTACGGTAACTGATATCGATAAAGCTGAACAATACCCCCATGCTTGTAAAGATGATCAGGGTCGACTAATCGTCGGAGCTTCAGTCAGCGTTGGAGCGGGAACTGATGAGCGAATAGCCGCTCTTGTACATGCCAATGTAGATGTACTGGTGGTTGATACTGCACATGGCCATTCTTTAAACGTATTAAATCGCGTCAGGTGGATTAAGAAAAATTTCCCTGATGTCCAGATAATTGGTGGTAACGTGGCGACCGGAGAAGGCGCTAGAGCCCTCGTCGATGCCGGCGCAGATGGCGTGAAAGTAGGTATTGGCCCCGGGTCAATTTGTACAACGCGCATCATTACGGGTATTGGCGTACCCCAGATAACCGCGGTTGCTAGTGCCGTTGAGGCACTTAAAGGCACGGGTGTGCCGGTCATTGCCGATGGTGGAATTCGTTATTCTGGCGATATGGCAAAAGCTATTGTTGCAGGCGCAAGTTCGGTAATGATGGGCTCCATGTTAGCTGGCACTGAAGAAGCGCCAGGTGAAATAGAAATGTTCCAAGGTCGTTCTTATAAGAACTATAGAGGCATGGGTTCTCTAGGCGCTATGTCTCATTCTATGGGTTCAAGTGACCGTTACTTTCAAGATGCCAGTGCGGTTGAAAAGTTGGTTCCAGAGGGCATTGAGGGTCGAGTACCCTATAAAGGGTCAGTCTCTAGTATTATTCATCAAATGATGGGTGGTTTACGTTCTGCCATGGGTTACACCGGTTGCACAACCATAGAGCAAATGCGCACCAAACCAGAGTTTGTCCGTGCAACCTCAGCCGGTATTGGCGAGAGTCACGTACATGACGTACAAATTACCAAAGAAGCACCTAACTATCCTGCCGGTGGTCGATAGGGCCATCGTTTAGTGTGTTTTTATATGATGTTTAATAAAGGGCTGGGCTGAGTAGCCTAGCCTTTTTACTTTAAGGGCAACTAATGACCGATTTACATTCGCAAAAGATACTTATTCTCGATTTTGGCTCTCAGTACTCTCAGCTAATTGCACGTCGTGTGCGCGAGATAGGTGTGTTCTCTGAAATCAGAGCTTGGGATATTACTGAAGAAGAAATTCGCGAATTTAATCCTCAAGGTATTATTTTGTCCGGTGGTCCCGAGTCCGTCACTGGAGGAGCAAGCGCCCCCAGAGCGCCAGATTGTGTATTTACTATGGGGTTACCCGTCTTAGGAATCTGCTATGGCATGCAGACCATGGCCAGCCAGTTAGGTGGAAAAGTTGATACTTCGGATGTCCGAGAATTCGGTTATGCTCAAGTCAAAGTTGAAGGTCACTCAGCACTCATTGGCGATGTAAAAGACCATACAGGCACCGCTGGTGAAGCCTTGCTAGATGTTTGGATGAGCCACGGTGATAAAGTTGTGGCAATGCCTAAAGACTTCAGTCTGATGGCGTCTACTCCCTCATGCCCCATTGCTGGCATGGCTAATGAAGAAAAACAATTTTATGGTATCCAGTTCCATCCTGAGGTAACTCATACACTGCAGGGTGAAAAAATCTTCCAACACTTCGCCTTACAAATCTGTGGTTGTGAGCCCCTATGGACCGCTGCTGCGATCATCGAAGATCAAATGATGCGTGTGAAGGAGCAGGTCGGCGACAGTCACGTCCTTCTCGGCCTATCTGGGGGTGTGGACTCCTCTGTCGTTGCTGCCTTGCTACACAAAGCCATCGGCGATCAGCTTACCTGTGTGTTTGTTGATAATGGCTTGTTGCGCAAAAATGAAGGCGACATGGTCATGGAAATGTTCGCCAAAAATATGGGCGTTAAAGTGATTCGTGCCAATGCCCAGGACAAGTTTTTAGACGGTCTAGTAGGCGTCAGTGATCCGGAGAAAAAACGCAAAGTTATAGGCAACACCTTTATCGAAATCTTTGATGAAGAGTCGCACAAAATAGACAATGTTAAATTTCTCGCTCAGGGCACCATCTATCCCGATGTGATCGAGTCTGCCGCCTCCAAAACTGGCAAAGCCCATGTCATCAAATCACACCACAATGTCGGTGGCCTGCCAGATCATATGGCCCTGAATCTGGTTGAGCCACTGCGTGAGCTGTTTAAAGATGAAGTGCGCAAGATCGGTGTTGAGTTGGGTCTGCCCTATGACATGGTCTATCGTCACCCTTTTCCTGGCCCCGGCCTCGGTGTGCGTATTTTGGGTGAAGTAAAGCGCGAGTATTGCGCTATTCTCCGTGAAGCCGATGCGATCTTTATCGAAGAGTTACACAACTTCGGTTGGTACCAAAAAACCAGCCAAGCCTTTGCCGTGTTCTTGCCGGTTAAATCCGTCGGTGTTGTTGGCGATGCTCGCCGCTATGAATGGGTCATTGCACTTCGCGCTGTCGAGACTATTGATTTCATGACCGCTCGCTGGGCACATCTGCCCTATGAGCTATTAGAGAAAGTCTCTAATCGTATTATCAATGAGATCACTGAGGTGTCTCGGGTGACTTATGATGTCTCTAGCAAGCCGCCGGCGACTATTGAGTGGGAGT